>Ga0206683_10000033_pt1 | contig 82412 bp, 85 predicted proteins | sample M280m12015metaG_FD_155483 | JGI IMG/M metagenome (GOLD analysis project Ga0206683, IMG submission 155483) | Ammonia-oxidizing marine archaeal communities from Monterey Bay, California, United States - M2 80m 12015 | ecosystem: Environmental > Aquatic > Marine > Intertidal zone | place: USA...
TCAAAATGATGAGGCGATTTCTGAAATTAATGACGACTTCGGAAACAAACGCTATGTAAGAATGCTTACCTGGGTTTCAGGTAGAGTTTGGAGTGCTGTAAATCCACAATTAGCAAATTTTCGCCAGAGCCTGGGAGAACAATGTGGTATCTTAACTAAAATACTTGAAAATTTTGACCATCCCGAGGCGCATTACTATTTTGAATGGGATATTGCTCAAGGTCTCTGGACAAAAAAACACTTACACTTATTTGACGAGCAAAAAAAAGAAGTACTTAGCTACTTTCAATACTTATTTGAAGCCTCTCAAGCACTTATTTGAAGCCTCTCAAGCTTCCTATAAAAAACTTCGTAAAAGTGTGGTCCATAATGACCCCAATGATAACAATATCATTGTTTCATTGGATTTACGTAATCCAAAGGCAATCGCTGCGATCGATTACGGAGACGCCATGTATACTCAAACCATTAACGATTTAGCGATTCTTTGCGCCTATGGTGCTTTTGGACACGAAAATCCTTTAAGTGCATTGTTAGATTTGGTAAAAGGATATCATTCTAAATTTAAATTAGAAGAAAAAGAATTAGTGCATTTATACCATGCTATTGCGATGCGTTTAATTATTATTGTAACCAGGGCAGCAATGAGCAAAATTGAAGAGCCCGATAATCCCTATTTATGGATCAGTGAAAAACCGGCCTGGAAAGTATTGAACAAATGGTTTTTAATCTCCGCTGATTTTGCCTATTACAGTTTTCGTGATGCCTGTGGTTTTAGTGCACACCCAGATGAAAGTACTTTTAAAAAATGGGCTGCCTCAAAATCTTTTAAACTTTCAGCGTTGTTTCCAAGGATCAATAAAGATGTGGTGCATTCCCTAGACCTAAGTGTTTCTAGCAGATGGATGGGACACGAAAAAGAGTTTAACAACCTAGACTACTTTCAATATAAAATTGATCAAGTACAAAAAAATGAACCAGATAAACTAATTGCGGGGGGCTACCTAGAACCTAGATCTATTTACACCACGAACACCTATGACCGTATTGGGAATAATGGTACAGAACGTAGAAGTATTCATCTAGGAATTGATTATTGGCTCCCAGCAGAAACAGCAGTGCACGCCATTTTGGATGGAGAGGTTGTCCTTGCCTTAAATGACGCTGGGAATAAAGAATATGGTGGCTTAGTTATTTTAAAACATCAAATAGATGGATGGCTATTTTATACACTTTATGGTCATTTAAGTGTTGCTAGTGCAACTAAAAATAAGAGAGGCCATCAACTTAAAAAAGGGGATAAAATTGGTGTGTTAGGAAATACTACTGAAAACGGAAATTGGGCACCTCATCTTCATTTTCAGGTTCTATTGTCCATGTTAGATTACCAATTAGATTTTCCCGGGGTTGCTTATTTTTCTGAAATAACTGTTTGGAAAAGTATTTGTCCAGATCCGAATGTATTGTTTAAGTCTGATTCCCTAACTCCAAAACACTATACAGACCAAGAAGAACTTAAAAATTACCGCCAACAACATTTAGGGAAAAGCCTACGTCTTCAATATAAAACTCCTATTGAAATGGTTCGAGGTTCTGGAGTATTTTTGGTAGATTCGGTTGGAAGAAAATATTTAGATACGGTAAACAATGTGGCCCATGTAGGTCATGAAAATTATGAGGTAGTAAAAGCAGGACAAGAACAAATGGCGCTGATAAATACCAACACCCGTTATTTGCACAAAAATATTAATAACCTTGCTAAAGAGCTACTGGAAACCTTACCGCCAGAACTAAATGTGTTTCATTTTGTAAACTCTGGGAGTGAAGCAAATGAATTAGCGGTTAGGATGGCAAAAACAGTAACTGGTGAAAAAGACATGATTGTAAGCGAAGCCGGCTACCACGGGAACACCAATACCTGTGTTGCTATTAGCTACCAATATCTGTGTTGCTATTAGCTCCTATAAATTTGACGGAAAAGGAGGCCAAGGTGCACCAGAGTACACACATGTTTTTCCCTTGCCCGATAAATTTAGAGGAAAATACAGAGGAAATGAAACAACAGAAGAGTATGTGGAAGAAGTGCAGAAACAACTAAAAAATATTACTAGTAAAGGCCGAAATGTTGCCGGCTTTATAATAGAACCCATTATAAGCTGTGGTGGACAAATTGTATTGCCTGAGGGATTTTTAAAAAAATCATACCAAGTTATAAGAGATTCTGGAGGGCTTTGTATTTCTGACGAAATCCAAACAGGCTGTGGGCGTATGGGAAAAACATTTTGGGGCTTTCAATTGCATGATGTTATACCTGATATCGTGACTATCGGAAAACCACTTGGAAATGGGCATCCTGTTGCTGCGGTAGTCTGCACACAAGAAGTAGCAAAGCAATTTGCTAATGGTATGGAGTACTTCAATACCTTTGGAGGAAATCCTGTTTCCTGCGCCATAGGAGCTGAGGTAATTAGAACTGTAAAAAGAGAGCAACTTCAAAAAAATGCTTTGGAAATTGGCGCCTACTTAAAAAAAGAATTATTAGCCTTGGCAACACAATTCCCTATTATTGGGGATGTTAGAGGTGAAGGGCTTTTTCTTGGTATCGAACTAGTGGATAAGAATCTAAACCCACTTGCCAATCATGCCGATTATATAGCCAACCGAATGAAAGATCATGGTATTTTGATGAGTACCGATGGTCCCGATCACAATATATTAAAAATAAAACCTCCCATGGTTTTCTCGCTTCAAAATACAAAAGAGTTATTGGGCTACTTAAAAAAAATATTTGGGGAAGATTTTATGAAAAATTTTTAAATACTAAAGAACAATGAAAAAAGTAAGTTATATTTATTTATTATTAGGTTTATTAGTATGCCTAAGTTGCCAAACACCAACTTCAACAAAACAAGACAAAGAAGCTATTCTAAAAGTGATGAACGCTCAAGAAAAAGCTTGGTCTAATAACGATTTAGAAGGTTTTATGCAGGGCTACTGGCAAAGTGATTCGTTAACATTTTACGGAAGAAATGGGATTACTAAAGGCTGGCAACAAACCTTAACTAATTATAAAAAAGGCTACCCAACTAAAGAGGCCACTGGAACCTTAAATTTTAAAGTGGAAGCTATTTCAAAAATAAGTAAGGACAGCTATTCCGTCATGGGAGCCTATCATTTAAAAAGAGAAGTTGGAGATGCCAACGGGGTGTTTTTAATTATTTTTAAAAAGATTGCGGGGGAATGGAAAATTATAGCAGATATGTCTTGTTAAGCTGTTTTAGAACTTCCTATCTGGATGAAACGGCTTGATATCTAGAGACAACTTTTTATCGGAGATTATTTCGGAAACCAATTTTCCTGTTGGGGGTCCCAAACTCCAACCCATCATTGCATGCCCCGAAGCAATAATTAAATTTTTATATTTATGAGTTCTGCCAATATAGGGCAATCCGTCCGGAGAGCAGGGACGCAATCCAAAATCAGCGGTTGCTTCTTCCTCTTTAGTTAGAGACAATCCTTGGTAATAATTTGATACGGAATTACTGATGGCTTTTACTCTTCTAGGGTTAATATTATCATTAAATCCTGTAAGTTCCATAGTGCCTGCAAAACGTGTAAAACCATTCATTGGCGTAACGGCAACTTTAGCTTCAACTAATAGTGCAGGAATCGTTATTCCAGTTTCTCTTACTGTATTTATTCGATACCCTTTTCCTGCCTGTATAGGAATTTTAACACCTAATTTACGAGTTAGCAAAGGACTCCACGAGCCAGCAGCAATTAGCACTTCGTCTGCTTTTAGTATTCTTTTAGTAGTCATCACTTCTTTTATAGCATCTGTAGAAATGACTAAATCTTGAACTTTTTCGTGGGTATAGAAGGTAACTCCCTTTTCCTTTAAATAAGATACCATTTCTGTCATAAATTCTTTAGGAGTCATGTGGGCATCGGAATCAAAATAAATGGCTCCCTTACAATCTATAGCTGCATCAGGTTCCATTTTTTTGACCTCTTCAGCAGTTATATGATTAACATTCAAGCCTTCTTTAATTGCTCTCTGCCCTACCTCCCATTCTTCTTCACCTGCTTTATCAGTCTTATATAACATCAAGAGTCCTTTTCGCTCGTAATGAAAATTAAAATCTCCTGATTGCTTAATTTCTTCGTAAAGTGTTCTTCCTAAAATATTGATCTCTTTAATAATAGGAATTGCTTTTTCTACCTTCGAAGCAGTTGCCGATTTTTTAAACGCCCAGGCCCATTGTAAAAATTCCTTATCCAAACGAGGTTTCACATAAAAAGGACTAGCAGTATCAAACATCCATTTGAGCCCTTTAGTGATCATACCGGGTGCCGCTAACGGAATAATATGGCTAGGGGTAATGTATCCTGCATTGACAAAGGAGGCTCCTTTGGTCATATCCGATTGATCGATGATGGTAACAGCACATCCTTCTTTCTGGAGGTAATATGCAGAGCATAACCCAATGATTCCTCCCCCAATAATTACAACCTCTTTACTCATTATATTTAAATTACCTGGAAACCGTGTGCGTATGGATCATCTTGATCATCAATAATAATGGTATTGTATCCATATACTTTTGCCCATCCTTGAATACTAGGAATAATTGCTGTTTTCCCATCCAATATTGTTTCTTCTTCAATTCTTCCTACAAAAGTGGAACCTATAAAACTTTCATGAACAAATTTGTCCCCCAGTCTTAATTTTCCTTTTGCATATAATTGTGCCATCCTTGCCGATGTTCCCGTACCACATGGACTTCTATCAATGGCTTTGTCTCCATAAAACACCGCATTTCTTCCAGACGATTTTGGATCTATTGGATCGCCGGTCCATAATAGATGACTAACATCTCTAATGGTATCATTTTCTGGATGGATAAACCTATGCGGATATTTGTTATTGATTCGTTTTCTTAGAATTTGAGAATATTGAATTAATTTACCCGCCGTAAAATCTTGTATCCCGCTAAAGTTGGTCTGTGGATCTATTATAGCATAATAGTTTCCTCCATAAGAAACATCAAAACTAATGTCCCCTAATTCTGGACAATCAATCGTTAAATTTTCAGCAGCTAAATACGATTTTACATTTTTTAGTTTAACCCATTCTACCTTATTGTTAGTCTCTTTATATTCTATATCTACTATACCTGCAGGAGTCTCCATTTTGATGATTCCTGGTTTTTTGGGTATCACTAAACCTTCTTCAACTGCAATAGTAATCGCTCCAATAGTTCCATGCCCACACATGGGCAAACAACCCGAAGTTTCTATAAATAATATTCCAAAATCGTTTTCGGGATGTTGAGGTTTAAAAAAGAAACTACCGCTCATCATATCATGGCCTCTTGGTTCAAACATTAACCCTTTTCGGATCCAGTCGAATTCTTTAACAAAGTGTTGTCTTTTTTCACTCATGGAATTCCCTAAAAGATCTGGGCGACCCGAAGTCACAACTCTTACCGGGTTTCCGCAAGTATGCGCATCAATACATTTAAAAATGGTTCTACTCATTCTTATTTTTTGTGATATAATTATTGATTCTTTTTTCGAGTATTGACAAGGTAACTGTTCCCTGTTCTAGAACAACTTCATGGAATTCTCTAATGTCAAAATTTGCTCCTAATTCTTTTTCTGCTTTTGTTCTAAGCTCTCTTATTTTAAGCTCTCCAATTTTATAAGATAAGGCTTGACCGGGCCAAGAAATGTAGCGATCGGTTTCGGTATTAATTTCATGAATAGAAAGCGCCGTGTTTTTTGACATGTATTCAATCACTTGATCACGAGTCCAGCCTTTAGAATGGATTCCAGTGTCCACTACCAGTCTGCAAGCTCTCCACATTTCATACGTTAGTTTTCCGAATTGTTCGTAAGCAGTGGTGTACATTCCCATTTCTTCAGCTAAAAACTCACAATACAATCCCCAACCTTCCCCGTATGCAGACAAATAAGTATTCTTTCTAAATTGTGGTATGCTGTCCCCTAACTCAAGGTTTAAGGAACCTTGTAAATGATGTCCTGGTACTGCTTCATGAACCGTAAGAGACGGTAAAACATATAAAGGTCTACTTGGTAAATCATAGGTGTTTACCCAATAATACCCTGGGTCGGTACTATTTTTACTAGTTCCTACATAGCGTCCCGTGGTATACTTAGGAGCAATTGCAGCTGGTACGGCTGCTACCCCATACGGTTTTCTTGGCAAGGTTTTAAAAAATCTTGGTAATTGTTCGTCGGCTCTTTTTGCCATATCTCTAGCAATCATTAACAATTGCTCAGGACTGGTTGCGTAAAACTGAGGATCGGTTCTTAAAAAGTCAAGAAATTCTGAAAAACTACCTTGAAATTCTAATTCCAAAATAATTTTTTCCATCTCGTTTTTTATTCTAGCAACTTCATCTAAACCAATTTGATGAATTGCATCTGCAGAGTACTGAGTACTAGTTGTGTAATAATTAATTCTGTTTTGATAATATTCTTTTCCATTTGGTATTTCTGAAATTCCAATAGCGCTTCTAGTTTTGGGATAATACTCCTCTTCAAAAAAAGTTTTCACTACCTTAAATTGCGGAATTACATGTTTCGTTATCGCTACTTCGGCAGCTGTTAAAATGGAATCTTTTTGAGATAAGCTTAGAGCTCTCGGTAAGTCATTAAAAGGAGTATAAAAATAACTTTCTTTAAAATCACTAACGATATGATCATTATAACTTGATTCGTAGCCATTAAAAATAACTCGTGGTTGAGAGACTCCTTTTTCTAATCCTTCACGCAATAAAGGAAGAAATTGGTTTACCCGATCTGGAATTGCATTTAGTTGATCTAAATATCTTTTAACTTGATTATAATTTTGAAAAGGTCGAACGATAAAGGGAAAGCTCGTATGAAACCCGGAATCTGAAAGTAATGGATTTAAAAATCGTTCAAAATCATAATAATCAATGGTATCTTGTAATTTAAATTTTAATAATTCTAAGGAAATGGATTCTGTTTCTGATAGGTTTTTAGGATTGATTTTGTTTAATTGTTTTAATTGTTTTTTAGCATAATTTGCTTCCTTTTTAAATTGCTCTTTTGAGAATAATCCTAAGGGATACTTTTTCCAATCATAGGTATTTCGTTCTTCAATTTCAGTAATCACTTTATTTAATAATTCCGAGTCTGGATTTTTAAAATTTATTGAAAAACTCATAAAGACTAGTCCTATAAAAAAAGTAAGATTTCGAAAAAACTTCATAAACATCTAAATTTTATTGGACGTATTTAAACCATTCACAAATCTGGTAATTCCTAATGGATTGTTGTTTTTTAATTCAGCTGGTAGCAGTTCATTTGGCCAACTTTGGAAACTAAAAGGGCGGACCCATCTTTTAACTGAGTGCAATCCTACAGCCGTAAAACGACTGTCTGTTGACGAAGGGTATGGACCACCATGTAACATTGCTGGACAAACCTCAACACCTGTTGGAACCCCATTAAAAACAATTCTACCCACTCTATTTTGTAAGGCATCTATAACCGAACTGTATTTTTCGAGCTCCTCTTTTTCTCCCAATACCGTTCCCGTTAATTGACCCTCTAAATGATTAATAATAGTTTCTAATTCTTCAGAATTTTTACATTCGACCACCATTGAAAAGGGGCCAAAGACTTCTTGATGTAAGGTGGTATTTTCTAAAAAAGTTTCGCCTTTTACTGTTACAATCGTTTGCCTTGCGTGATTTACTGCTACACTATCATTAAAATCAGCCTTAACTGTCAAACCATCTTGTTGTAAAGCAGTTTGCTTGTTTCTTTCATAGTTGCCAATAATTGTTGGGTGCAACATACAAGAAGGTTCTAATTTTACTATTTCTGTAGAAAGTACTTGTATAAAATTAGATAAATTAGCTCCATTAATTCCAAGAATTAATCCAGGATTGGTACAAAACTGACCGGTCCCTAAAGTAATAGAACCAGCATACGTTTTCGCCAAAGCATCTCCATTATTTTGAAGAGCTTGCGGCAATAAGACCACTGGATTAATACTCCCCATTTCAGCAAACACTGGTATAGGCTCCTCTCTTTGTCCAGCAATATCATACAACGCTCTTCCTCCTTGAATACTTCCTGTAAAACCGACTGCTTTAATATCTGGATGCGTCACCAATTCGATCCCTACTTCAATACCTGAACTGTTTAAATTAGAAAACACGCCGTTTGGCATATTTGTTTTTTGAGCAGCTCTGATAATCGCTTCTGCTACCATTTCTCCAGTTCCGGCATGCATTGGGTGCGATTTACAAATTACAGGACAACCTGCCGCTAAAGCAGATGCCGTATCCCCTCCAGCTGTTGAATAAGCAAATGGAAAATTACTGGCTCCAAATACAACTACAGGCCCTAAAGGAACCATCATTTTACGAATATCTTGTTTTGGAATGGGTTTTCTATCTAAATCGGCAGTATCGATGGTCGCTTCTACCCAAGAGCCCTCTTCTAGCATAGCAGCAAAACTTGTTAATTGCCCCATTGTTCTCCCTCTTTCTCCTTTAGCTCTTCCTTCTGGAAGACCCGTTTCAGATTGATACATGGTAATTAAATCGTCTCCCATGGCTAAAATTTCATCTGCGATGGCTCTCAAAAAAGTTGCTTTTTCAAGACCCGATTTTTTACTAAAGGTCTTAAATGCCTCGGAAGCTAATTGTGCTGCTTGATTAATTTCTTCAGAAGTTGCTTCTGTGAAAACTTGATTGTTTTCAATATTTAATTTAGGATTAAACGTTTTATAGGTTTTAGCACCTGTTGCTGATCGTTGATTTCCGATATGATTTTCACCTGTAATCATTTTATTATTTTTAGTTATTTGTTAGGTTTTTATAAACCGGTAATTGAGGTCTGTTTTTTAAACTCTCTTCAATCACTTTCAACACCTGTGCTCTTTCAGAACCAACCAAAGGCAAACGAGGGGCTCTAACCTGTTCAGATCCAATACCAGTTGCTACTTCTGCTAATTTAATATTTTGTACTAATTTGGAATTAATATCTAATTCTAACAAGGGTAAAAACCACCTATAAATCGCTAAAGCTTCTTGAGTTTTTCCAGCTTTTTGAAGCTCATAAATAGCAACAGTTTCTCTCGGAAAGGCACAAACCAGTCCTGCAATCCAGCCATCGGCTCCCATCAATAAACTTTCCAAGGCTAAAGTGTCCACTCCGGTCATTATTTTTAACCGGTCTCCAAACCTATTTTTAATCCTGGTTACATTAGAGATATCTCTTGTGGATTCTTTTACCGCCTGAATGGTATCACATTTTAATAATTCCTCAAACATATCTAAACTCACCTCGGTCTTGTAATCTACAGGATTGTTATAAACCATGATGGGAAGGTCACTATTCAAGGCTACCGCCTTAAAATATTCTACCACCTCTCTATTTCCAGCGCTATATCGCATGGGAGGAAGCATCATTAAACCACTTGCTCCGTCTTCTTCGGCCTTATTGGCTGCCATAATTGCACCCTTTGTCGTTTGCTCTGCAATGTTCATCATAACCGGAACTTTTCCTGCAACAAATTTCACCGTTTCTCTTGTTAATATTCTTTTTTCGGAGTCGTCTAAAGTACTCGCTTCCCCCAAGGTGCCTCCCAGAACAATACCGTGAACTCCTGCGTCTAATTGGCTGTTTATATTTTTTAAAAATAACTCTAAATCTAAACTATCTTCCTTAGTAAATTTAGTAGTAACTGCTGGCATTACGCCTTTCCATTTAAATTTCATCTCTTATTCTTTTTTTTGATTCTTTCCATATCAGAATCAATCACTTTTTTTCTGTTTTATATTTAAACTATATCCATTTTTATAAAAAACGGTATAAAATTGGCTTACTTGGACTGGCATCATTTTCAAAAGGAGCAATTTGTAAGTTTAATAAATAGTGTCCGTCTGGTATTGAATCGGGAGCATAAATTAATTCGGTAATGGTAGCATCTAATCGTTCTTGAATTGAATAATTCCAAAAAGCTTTGTGAGCTAATAATTTTCCTTCATCATGCTCTCTATCTACTGATGGCTGATCTATTAATAAATGTTTAATTCCTCTTTCTCTAATAAAAGCTGCTGCTTCTTCTAAGAGATAGGGCCAGTTGGTATTCGAATATTTTTTGGTTTTTTTGAGATCATTATTTGGGCTGGTTCTTATGACCAAAGCCTCTGGATAGTCATTTTTTAATAAATCACTTAGTAACTCTTTAGTGATCACCTGATCTTCCCCTCTTTTTTCTGGTTTAACCGTAATTAGTTTTGTTAAAAAGAAAAAAGTTTTTAGTGTTTTATTGATGGAATAAAACTGCGAGGTTATATGTCCAATACATTCTGTATGGGTTCCATGAGCATGCGGATTAAATTGAATATTATTAAAATTGACGGCAGCTCCCTCCGAAACTTTACCTATCCAATCTCCGTCTTTAACAGGACTTATTGAGGGTTTATCTAGATACCAAGCAATTGGATTTTCTTTAGAACCACGCAACGGTATTGAAATATCTATCGGTTTGGATAAATCAATTTTTTTTAGATCATTATCAATTTTTATCTCTACTATCATCGCTTAAATGTAATCATTTTATTCGACCATAAACAAGTTGCTAGCAATTCCATCACTTAAAAACTTTCCTTTTTCTGTTATTAGCAAGGTGTCATTATTATGGATTTTTAAAAGTCCTTCCTTTAATGGTTTTTCAGCTTGTTTTAGTAAGTATGTCGCAAAAGCTTTCCCAAACTCTAAATCAATTTTAGAAATAGAAACACCCCACATGGTTCTTAGCCCTGTCATTAAATATTCGTTGTACCGATCAGTAATGGTTAAAACTTCTCTTTCAATAGGGAGCTTATTTTCTTGAATAGTATGAATGTATTTTATATTGTTATTTATATTCCAGCTTCTTTTTTTTCCGTCGAATGAGTGTGCAGAGGGACCCACTCCTAAATAGTTCTTACCTTGCCAGTAGGCCATGTTATTTTGAGAATAAAATCCTTCTTTCCCAAAATTAGAAAACTCATAATTAACAAATCCGTGTTTCTTCATTTTCGCCAATAAAATTAAATAATGACGATGAGATTCTTTTTCACTAACTGGTGAAACTTTACCTATATCTATCTGTTTTTTTAATGCTGTTTTAGGCTCTACTGTTAATGCATAACTTGATAGGTGTGGAACACCAAATGAAATAGCTTTTTCTAAATTTTCAACCCACCGTTGATCGCTTAAACCAGGAATTCCATAAATTAAGTCAATACTTATATTTTCAAAATATTGTGAGGCCAGTTCAAGACAAGTAGCGGCTTCTTTATGGTTATGAGCCCTATTCATTAATATTAAATCTGTATTGAAAAAAGATTGAATTCCTATACTTAAACGATTGATTTTTGATCGAGATAGTTGAATGATTTTTTCTTCAGAAAGATCATCTGGATTTGCTTCTAGTGTAATTTCAATGTTATCTTTTACTATAAAATTATGATAAACCTCATTAATAATTAAATTAATTTCTTCGGTTTTTAATATCGATGGAGTACCTCCACCAAAGTAAATAGTTTTAATGTCACCTGAAATTTCATTTTTACGAAGTTGAATTTCTTTACAAATGGAGGATATTAATTCGTTTTTTCTTTTAAGACTGGTTGAAAAATGAAAATCGCAATAATTGCATGCTTGTTTACAAAAAGGAATATGAATATAAATTCCAGCCATTTATAGTCTATTTTTTTATACGTCCTTCGTTTTGTTTCACAAAAGCTGACCAACCTGTATAACTTTTACCAATTTGCACTCTTCCTGAATTATAAAAATGACAAACTGCAGCCGCTAATCCATCAGTACTATCTAAATTTTTTGGAAGTTCTTTTAAATTTAGAAGGCTCTGTAGCATTTTTGCCACTTGTTCTTTACTAGCATTTCCATTGCCTGTGATGGCCATTTTTATTTTTTTAGGTGAATATTCGGTAATTGGTATCTCTCTAGAAAGTCCTGCTGCCATGGCAACACCTTGTGCTCTTCCTAATTTTAACATCGACTGAACATTTTTACCAAAAAAAGGAGCTTCAATTGCGATGTGATCCGGCTTATAAGTGTCAATTAGTTCGACAGTTCGTTCAAAAATCAACTTTAACTTTAAATAGTGATCATCGTACTTTTTAAGTTGAAGTTCGTTTAATTGTAGAAAATGCATTTTCTTTTTTACTACTTTAATGAGTCCAAAACCCATAATGGTGGTGCCAGGATCTATCCCTAGGATTATTTTATCTGAATTCATTTAAAATTTTAGCATTAAGGATTTACTAATTTAGTATTTTATGTTGGTACTGAATAGGAATTCTTTTGAATTTTAGTTTGCTATTGTTTTTATCTCCAGTGGTAACTGAAAAGATGTTTTAACCGGGATTCCTCTTTTATAGGCTGGAGCAATTGGCTGAATAGAATCTATCGCTTTTTTTATATTTTTCTCCATTAATGGAATTTGAGCGCTTATCAAACTATCGATAATCATGGAAGTAATCATTAATTTTCCTTTTTTATCGACCATAAAGTCAATCGTTAACGTTTCGTTTAAATCAGTTGTTACAACTGTTTCTTCGACATTAATAGATAAATAAATATACGAAGACAAGGTGGACTCAAAACAAGATTTTTGTTGCTCTTTATTTGAAATAAGTTCACAATTTTTAAAAATAGGATATTGATCTACATCCTTCCAATTAATGGATTTGATTTCATCTTTAACAAATGTTTCAGAGGAAATCTTTTTAGTTTCAAAGTATTCACAAGAATAAAAAAACAATGATAAAATAAGTAGACCAATAACACTTTTTATTTTCATTTTTATTTTTCTCCTTTTGTTTCGTTAATGTATGCTTCCCACTTCATATCCTTATATTTATTACTCCCCAAATAGCTTACTATTGGAAGCATTTCAGCAGGTCCCCTATAGCCTGGCATAACAAGCAAAATTCTTAAATCTTCATCTAAATACACAAAGGTTGGATAACTTAGTTTTCCTTTTAAAAGCGCAGCAGGGAGTTCGTTATAACCTCTTCTTCCTTTATTAACAAAACTAAATTCCTTTCCTTTGAAGGTTATTATATTTTTATCCTCACCATCCATTTTCACACAATAAAACTTCTTATTTAAGTAGTCGATCATCTCTTTATCTTGAAAAGTAGTTTTGTCCATTTTCTTACAATAGCCGCACCACTTGGTGTATACATCGATCAAAATTTTTTTAGGTTGTTTTTTTACAGCAAGTTCTGCTTCCTCTATGGTCATCCAATTAATTTCTTGTCCTAACAAGTAAGAACTATTTATTAAAGTCAAAAAAAGGAGTAGTGCTAAATTTTTCATATTATAAAAATAATAAATCCCTGTAAATTAAAACATAACAAATTTAATTATTAAGCGATTGTTGTAACAACTACAGTTAATATGCGACCAAATAGATATGAATATAGATTTAATATTAGTAAGTACAGGGTTGATTCTTTGTATTGTAGGTTTAGTAGGTAGTGTTTTACCAGTTCTTCCGGGACCTCCACTAGGTTGGTTAGGATTATTATGTTTAGAATTAACAGAAGTTATACCAACTAATTATTGGTTTTTAGGAATCACCTTCGCGATCGCTATCGGTATTTTTTTATTGGATTATATGATGCCAGCCATTAGCACCAAAAAGTTTGGTGGTAGTAAAGCTGGTGCTATAGGTGCTGTGTTGGGTAGTAAAGCTGGTGCTATAGGTGCTGTGTTGGGGTTAATTATTGGATTAATTTCTCCAATACCTTTTGGTTTTTTAATAGGCCCATTTTTTGGTGCTTTTATTGGAGAAATCGTTTTTAACAAAACAAAAGGCCCACAAGCATTAAAATCAGCATTGGGGTCCTTTTTAGGCTTTTTAGCATCTACTGTAATGAAACTAACAATTTCACTAGTGTTCTTGGGGATTTTTATTTGGGAGGTTCTTGCAAATTGGAGTCGTTTTTTTTAGCCCCCTAGTACTTTACAAACTTCGCTGTTCTGCGATTATTATCAGAATTTAAGACTACCATATAATTCCCGTTTGATAAATGGGATACATCTATTTTAAATGTATTATTTAAAGTTACTTTTTGTTCATTAATTAGTTTTCCGTCCAAAGAATAAATTAAATAACTTGAAAATACAAGGTCTGAATTTACAATTAATTCTTTTATTGAACTTCTATAAAATATAGTTAGACTTGAATTCTCAACAGTGTTCGTGTTAAGTATAAGAGCACTTGCCTTTAGCATCGTTCCTTGAGAACCACAAATTAAAGCATCGCCATTATTAAAAAATTCAATGGCGTAAAAGGTCGCTGTTGGCGGGCCATTATGAATCATTTCCCAAGTAGTTCCGTTATCAGATGAGAGATAAACATCTTCATCAGTTCCTGCCGCATAAATATGATCTCCAACATAATTTAATCCATAAAAATTATGGTAACCTGTACTAAAGCTATCCCAAGTTAAACCACTATCATGAGTCGTTAATAAGGTGCCATCTTCTGTAGAAACAATGCCATTATTTAAATCTTTAAAATATACTTCAAAATTGTAAAATCCTTGAATACCCGTATTAATAATGGACCAGTTTTCACCTCCATCCTCGGATTTACTAATCACTTGATCTTTTCCAACGGTGAACAAGGTATTCTCATCAGCATAAGCAGAAGCAAATTCTGCCATATTGGTAGTATTCGTTAAAAGATTCCATGTGATTCCTCCATCGTTTGTTATATAGGAATCTAAACCATTACTTAAATTTAATCCCATCGCAAAGCCATTATTTTCATCATAAAAATTTAACCCGCTGTAATAATAAATATCGGTTCCAGCGGCAATATCTACCCAAGTAGCTCCACCATCTTCAGTCATCATAAAAGTATTACCCCAACCAACAACAAATCCTTTAAGTGGGCTTACAAACTCAATTCTTGTAAACGAATGCACTGTACCTGATAAAGGATAAATGGTTTCCCAAGTTTCTCCTCCATCTACAGTTTTAATAATTATCCCCTCCGAATCAACTGTATATTGAGAGCCCGCAGCATATGCAATTTGATCTTGCCCTGGAGGTATGGAAAGATCTAGTAGTATAAAATCAGTTCCTGAATCTTTATATTCCCAAACTTGAGCATTTAAAATAAAAGGAACTATTAGAAGTAAAAACAAAAAGCTTTTTTTAGATTGTTTCTTCATTCATTAAAATTTTATCATTTTTTTTATTAGCTATTGTTAATTTTTAATGATTTTTTTTATGCTATTTTTCGATTCTGTTTTAAGATTTAAAAAATAGGTTCCTTTATTCAAATTAGATACATCAATCGAACTATCAAAAGAATCTACTTTTAATTCATATAAAGTTTGTCCTAATATATTTTTTAAACTAATACTTTTAATAAGTTCTTCTGAGACAATATATAACAAGTCATCAACAGGGTTAGGATACAAAGCGAAGGTATTATTTGTTTCAGACGAATTACTCAATAAACAATTTAACTCAATGGTATAATCACCAGATTCTTGCCCTGCTCCCTCAACCATGATATAATAAGTAGAAGTTCCATCCGATTCAAAATCCAATCTAGAATAAATACCACAATCGTCGTTATTGGATGCTATTTCGTTAGTAAGTGAACAATCTGAAAAAACTCTTAAAAAAGTATCAAAATTAGTGGTCCCATTACAAAGAGTCACCTCTATGAGACCCTCCCCTGCAGATCCTGTATACGTATAAAAAACATCTGGCGCGACAGACCCTCCAGAATCAGTAGCATTTATGGTGCTCCCTGAAATTGAAACTCCACAGTTTAAACTAATGGCATTATCACAATTATTATTAGACGGAGCAACTGGCAACTTAAGCACAAAACCTATTCCACTATTAGTTAAACCAACTACGGTGGAAGCGTCGTTAGATATTGCTAAGGGTAAAGCTAAAATGGTTCCTTGAACATCAATCCCTAAAGATGTAGCGTATTCGGTAAGGTCTAATAAACCATCTTCCTCGGTGTAATAAAAACCTCTACCTAAAGTTGCCGGTGCTGGCCAAGGTCTATAGTAGCCTACAATGACTTCTCCATTTGATGAAAGTCCTGTAGTTGCTCCTCTCCATTCATTTATAGGAGCAGGACCAATATCTAAAACACCCGTAGCTTCACTCCAAATATAAGCTTGGTAATCGTTTGCGTAATTACCTCCTCCTCCCATCCAAATTCCGTCATCAGATATAACCCCTACCTCGCTTGCTGGCTCACCATTATTATGAAAGATCAGTGTTTGATTGTCATCGATCCAAAAAGCGCCTTGTCTAAATCCTGTTGAAGAATCTTGCCATCCAGCAATAATACTTCCGTCATGATTTACTGCATTCGCTCGAGAGCTACTTCCAGAAACCGAACTTCCCAAATCTTCGACACCATTTAGATTGGTCCATTTAATTGCGTGAGCACTTCCAGGATCAATCCAACCTAGGCCAACGATAGTTTGTCCATCCGAAGAGATACCCCACGACGAACTTGAAGAATTTCCAGACGATGATCCCAAAGATCCATGTGAAGTCCATATTTGTGTAGCGACATCATAAGAACTTAATTCGCCCAAAGCAGTATCCGGATTAATTCTAGTACCTGCTATTTTTGTTCCTGCACTATTGACGGCAGTTGTTCCTCCGTATTCATTTGGAGCTACGCCTCCAATTAAAGTTAGACCATCAGAAATAGTCCACATAAAATGTTCTTGAGCATTATCTCCTACTACGATGGTTCCATTTTCATTTAAATCTTGTACAGTATAATTATTCCCTAGTAAGTATAATTGAGCGTTACTAGTAAAACAGATAACTAACACTAGTATTAAAAAACTTAAAATTGATTTGTTTGTAAATAATTTTTGCGTTTTGTATTTCATGATGGTGAAGTTATTATTGTTTTGAATCATGTTAAATATAATAAAATCTACTGAATATTTTAATAATAAAATCTACTGAATATTTTAATTTATAAAATTCAATTAAAATATTACTATCTGGTATTTGTTTTACTTGATAGTAAATAAATCACAATTTTATTTTTGAAATATTAATTTATTGATTAGTTTTAGTTTTTGTACATTGATCATCAATAAAACTTACAATGAAAAAACAATTAATATTACTATTATTGCTATTACTTTTTACCTTTTCAAATTCTTTCAGTCAAGCAAGAAAAGAACTAAATTTTGGTATTATTGGCGCAAATTATGAAATCCCAGTACACAAAGATATTTCGATAGCACCGGGAGCTTCAACTAATTTTGATCTTGATTGGATTACACTCTACGTAAGAGGAAATTATTATTTTGATAATTTGTTCGAAATAACTAATGAGTCTTGGGACGTTTACGGTGGGTTAGGTCTCGGTTATGCAATGTACAATGGTGATGCAGACAAAGACAATGACTTAGATTTGGGATTACACATAGGAGGAAGATGGTTTTGGAATGAAAAATGGGGAATATATCTTGAATTAGGAGGTGGAAACTCACAAGGCGCAAGCGGAGGTCTAGGCCTCACAGTTAAACTATAAATAATCAATTTAAAAATAAAAACATGTTCAAACATTTTAATATAATAGACATATTACTGTTAATATCTGCTCTTTCAAGCTTAATATTTTCAGAAATATTATTTTTTTCTGGAGAAAAAGACAACGCCATATTTATAGGATTATGGGTTCCTTCCATTCTAGCTTTTGGTATTTATTTACGACTCATTAAAAACTCTAAAAAATGAATGATTTTATACCATACTTTGCAGGAATAATTACTTTTATTTTTGGAATCGCATTCTATTTAGCTTTACAAGAGTTTAAAAAACTTAAATAAAGTTAACAATCTGTTTATGATTGAATATCATTTCGACTGTCCACACTGTTGGGAGCAACAATTAAAATTGATTGATAGTTCCATAAACAATCAAATTTTTATCGAAGACTGTGAGGTTTGCTGCAACCCTTTAGAATTTAGCATAGTAATAGAAAATAATGAATTAATTTCATTTTCTGTAAAATCTATAGAACAGTAATGATAACCTATTAAATGGGTTGAAGATAATAGATGTTATTGAACTGTCAATTGTATCTTTAATTGCAATTAAAGATACAATTTATCGAATGAAAATAAGAACTCAACTAAACATTATAATCTTTTGTCGAAAGAAATGATTAATTTATTCCCAATAATTTTAAGTTTGTATTGGTTAGTTATTAATTCCATATTAAATTTATTTAGATGGATTTTAACAAAGCATCATCTTACCAGATGGTGCTTTTTTCTTTAAAAAAAGTATCGTAAGAAATTTAATATATAGATACTATTAGGCTTCAAAAGGATGTCGCTTAACATAGTTAAAAAGCCCCTTGTCTAATTATTAATAGAAACAGGTTTTATAAAATTAAATTTGATTGATTAAAGATTTTTTTTCAAAAAATACTCTTTTTTTAAATACAATTCAATTATATCCCCACTAACACCATCTTATATTTAAGATGGTGTTTTTTATATGAGAGTAATTTGTGAATATTTTTATTAAGAACTACTAAAAACAAAAAAAGCCTCTCCATTTAGGAAAAGCTTCTCATCGGTTTAACTACATAAACCTAGTCCTATTTAAAGGACTCAACACAACATTTTAATTGCGGTCTGGACGAGACTCGAACTCGCGACCCCCTGCGTGACAGGCAGGTATTCTAACCAACTGAACTACCAGACCGTGCTTACAATATCACTATTAATTGTTAGCGAGGGCAAATATACATCTCCTATTGATTATTGCAAACTATTTTTTAAAAAATAATTTAGTTTAATTATTTTGTCACTTAAACTTTTGACGTTCTATGAGATAGCTTGTTAAAATGGCACTAAAGTCTTCATTAATATTTACAGGAACGTATTTAATTCGATACTGCCCACATTTAATTTTTAATTCATTAAAATATTTTTGTACTGCTTCTTTATAGTCTTGCCTTACATTATCAGCATATAGATTTAAATGTTCTCCAGTTTCTAAATCAACAAAACGTTTGGGCCTATTGTTAAAATCAAATTCTATTTCTTTTTCTTTATCATAGGTATGAAATAATATTACCTCATGCTTGTTATATTTTAAATGTTGAAGTGCCTCAAAAAGTTTTTCTTCCTCTTGATCACTTTGAAACATATCCGTGAATAAAAAAACCAAAGACCGTCTTTTTATTTTTTCAGCAATTTCATGAAGGTACGTGTAAGTTTTAGTGATAATTTGATCTCTATTATTAACTAAAGTTTCATTTAATTTAGCTAATAACATTTGGTGGTGACGTTCACTTCCTTTTTCATTACTGTAATAATCATAATGATCACTATAAATACTTAATCCAACTGCATCGCGTTGTCTTTTTAATAAATTCATAATAGCTGCTGCGGCTAACGCTGAAAAACTAATTTTATTTAATTGATTAATATTAAAATTTTTGAATAATGGATAATGCATCGAACTGCTATTATCGATAATTAAATGACATCGTAAGTTGGTTTCTTCTTCATATCGTTTTGTGTATAACCTATCCGTTTTTGCATATAATTTCCAATCGATGTGCTTGGTACTTTCACCTTGATTGTAAAGACGATGTTCTGCAAATTCTGCTGAAAACCCATGGAAGGGACTTTTATGCAATCCAGAAATAAAACCTTCAACAACTTGGTGAGCTAAAAGCTCTAAGTTTTTGAATCCTTTAATTTCGTTTATTTCTTTGCGTATATCCATTAACCCTAAAATAAAAAAGGTTTGCTATAGCAAACCTTTTTTATTTTGTTTTGTTATTATTAAAGCAAGGAGTTTATAGCCTCCTCATAGGTAGCCTTTGGAGCAACTCCTACTTGTCTACCAACTACTTCACCATTTTGAAAAACCAGCACTGTCGGAATGTTACGAACACCGTATTTTGCAGCAAATTCTTGGTTTGCATCTACATCTACTTTTCCAACAACTGCTTTCCCTTCATAATCATTACTAATTTCTTCAATGATTGGTCCTACCATTCTGCAAGGTCCACACCAAGCAGCCCAAAAATCTACTAGTACAGGTTTTTCACTTTTTAAAACCACTTCTTCAAAACTTTGGTCTGTTATTTCTAATGCCATAATATTTTTTTTAATTATTATACAAATGTAGTTAATAATTAGACTTAAACATACATTCAAATCATTAGAATATATGATGCATATATCAATTGAGTTTATAGCTAATTTGTTCTTTTTCTAGCCTTTTTAGTAAATCGTTTGAAATATCAATCTTATACTTTTTGGAGGGCATTGTTATTTTTATTTTTTCAGAGGATTCATAAATAATCAATTCTAAATGTTTATCTCCCTTAAAATCTTTAATAATTTGTTTTAGATTAATAATATGATCATTGCTTACTTCTTCAATAGGTAATTGTATAGTCAATCTAGTCAATCTTTTTGCATGACTATCCATAACTTCTTGTAACATTTGCATACTGTTAAATTGCAATCTTGGATCTCCTTTTTTCTGAGTTTCTTTATTAACCCATCCTTCCCTAACTAGAGCTCGGATAAAAATAAATGAATTAGGCACTAGAAAATGTCTAAATTTTAGATACTGCTCTCCGAATATCCTAAATTCATAACTTTCGTTATAGTCTTCAACAGTAAACAAAGCCCAACCTTTACCCATTTTTGTCTCTCGATGTTGAACGTCTCCAACCATACCGCCAAAGCACATCTCTCTATTGATAAAGTTTTCTAAGTAGTTAAAATCGGAGGCTGTACAGTTACAAAATCGATTAATTTCTGTTTTAAAATCATCCAAAGGATGGCCAGATATATATATTCCTACGACTTCTTTTTCTTGTTTTAGTTTCTTTAAAGTTCCCCACTTTTCACATGGTGGAACTTCTGGCTCTGGTATTTGTACTTCACTACTCCCTCCAAACATATCTAGTTGATCACTATTTTGGGATTCCTGAAATTTGGCAGCAAAACGCAATACCTTTTCAATAAATAAAACCCCCTTATCATCAGGGTGTAAATACTGAGCACGATGCGAGTCGAATCCGTCAAATCCTCCAGCTAGTGCTAATCCTTCAAAAGCTTTTTTGTTCGCTGCTCTTAAATCAATACGCTTAGCTAAATCAAATACCGATTTGTATTTACCCTCAGCTCTAGTTTTTACAATAGTAGCAACTGCGTTCCCACCAACTCCTTTAATAGCACCCATCCCAAAGCGAATAGCACCTTGATTATTTACGGTAAACTTATAATAAGACTCGTTAACATCGGGTCCTAAAACCTCTAAGCCCATCCTTCGACATTCTTCCATAAAGAAACTCACTTGTTTAATGTCGTTCATATTATTAGATAATACCGCAGCCATATACTCTGCAGGATAATGTGCCTTTAAGTAAGCGGTCTGGTAAGCAATCCATGCGTAACAAGTAGAATGAGACTTGTTAAAAGCATAGCTTGCAAAAGCTTCCCAGTCTTTCCATATTTTTTCTAGCTTTTCTTCGTCATGACCATTTTCTTTTGCTTGAGTTATAAACTTAGGTTTCATTTTATCTAAAACAGCAATAAGTTTTTTACCCATTGCTTTACGCAAAACATCTGCCTCTCCTTTAGTAAAATTTGCAAGCTTTTGAGAGAGTAGCATTACTTGTTCTTGATAAACCGTGATACCATATGTTTCTTTCAAATATTCTTCCATGGCAGGTAGATCATATAAGATGTCCTCATCTCCATTTTTACGATTTACAAAACTTGGAATATATTCTATAGGGCCTGGCCTGTAAAGAGCATTCATTGCAATTAAGTCGTCGAAAACAGTAGGTTTTAAATCCTTTAAATACTTTTGCATTCCTGCAGATTCGTATTGAAATATTCCAACTGTTTCACCTTTTTGAAATAATTCAAAAGTTAACTCATCATCTAGCGGAAAAGAATCGGGATCAAGCTCTACTTGATGTTTTAACTTTACTAGTTTCACAGTGTCTTTAATTAAGGTTAATGTTTTTAAACCTAAAAAATCCATTTTTAATAGACCTGCACTTTCCACTACAGAGTTATCAAATTGAGTGACGAACATGTCAGAATCCTTTGCTGTTGCAACAGGAACAAAATTTGTAATGTCATCTGGTGTTATAATAACTCCACAAGCATGGGTCCCAACATTACGAACTGAACCCTCTAATATCCTAGCCTGATTTACAGTTTGAGCCTCTAAATCATTTCCCTCAGCCAATACTAATAATTCATTTACTTTTGGTACCTCATCGTTTCTAAAATTATTTCTAATTTCAGAATCGGTATAACCAAATATCTTTTTTAATTTAGTCATATTCGGAATTAACTTAGAAATTCGATCTGCAGAATTTAAAGGTAAGTCCAATACCCTAGCTGTATCTCTAATCGAGGATTTAGCAGCCATAGTACCATAGGTTATAATTTGTGCTACTTGATTAGTTCCGTACTTTTCAATAACATAATCCAACACTCGACCTCGACCTTCATCATCAAAATCAATATCAATATCTGGCATACTAATCCGTTCAGGATTCAAAAAACGCTCAAAAAGTAAATTATACTTTATGGGGTCAATATTAGTAATCCATAAACAATATGCTACTACAGATCCTGCTGCAGAACCCCTCCCTGGGCCAACAGAAACATCCATTTTTCTAGCCTCCGCTATAAAATCTTGAACAATTAAAAAATATCCAGGATACCCCGTGTTTGCAATTACTTCTAATTCGAAGTCAAGTCGCTCTGTTAGTTCGTCTGATAGTTCACCATATCGTTTTTTTGCGCCCTCATATGTCAAGGCTCTCAAAAATGCATTTTCTCCTCTTTTACCTCCATCGACATCATCTTCTTGGTTCTGATACTCTTTAGGGATATCAAATTTTGGTAGAAGAACGTCTCTTTTTAGACTAAAGGGAGTTACTTTTTCAATAATCTCTGAAATATTTTTAATTGCCTGAGGAAGATCCTTGAATAAAGTCTTCATTTCGGATTGCGATTTAAAATAATATTCCTGATTTGGCAATCCATAACGATAGCCACGACCTCTCCCAATCGGAGTCGCTTGTTTTTCGCCATCTTTTACACATAGCAAAATATCGTGAGCATTTGCATCTTTTTTATTTATGTAATAAGTATTGTTTGTGGCTACCAATTTTACTTGATGTTTTTTAGCCATCGGGATCAATACCGAATTTACTCTTTTTTCATCCTCTTGGTGATGTCTTGACACCTCTATATAAAAATCTTCTCCAAAAGTTTCTTTCCACCAAATTAAAGAGTCTTCCGCTTGTTTCTCACCAATATTTAAAATCTTACTTGGCACTTCCCCATAAAGACTTCCAGAGAGAACCATAATATCTTCTTTGTATTTCTCAATAATTTTTTTGTCAATCCTAGGAACATAATAAAAACCGTCTGTAAAAGCAATAGATGACATTTTTGCTAGATTATGATAGCCTTTTTTATTTTTTGCCAATAAGACAATTTGATAGCCATTATCTTTATGATTTTTATTTAAATGATCTTCGCAAACAAAAAATTCACAGCCTACAATGGCTTTTATTTTTTTTGATGAATCCTCTTCACTTAGAGTTTTATTATAATTATTGACTTGCATTACAAAATGAAAAGCACCCATCATATTTCCAGAATCGGTCAGTGCTACCGCAGGCATGTTGTTATCTGCTGTTGCCTTTATTAAATTTTGAGTACTGGAAGTAGATTGCAGTATTGAAAACTGAGAATGATTGTGTAAATGAGCAAACGAAACTTTTTCTAATCCCGCAATATTTTTATCTATCGTATCTGGAGACACCTCCTCTTCATTTGAAATAGCTGCAATTTCTTTTCTTATTCTATCGGAAGCTTTTTTTAAATTAATATGCTTTAAGCCTATTAGCTCAATGGGTTCTGGGTTGAATTTATTAAATGTTTCAAAATAATCTGGCTCAACTTGCAATTCGTCCGCAGAATAAATTTTTCTTCTAATTAACTCTAAAAAACAACGGGTAGTCGCCTCTACATCGGCAGTAGCATTGTGCGCTTCACTAAATGGATGATTAAAAAGAAAGGTATGCAGCTCTGAAAGAGTAGGAAGTTTAAATTTTCCTCCTCTGCCCCCGGGTAACTGACATAATTGGGCTGTTGTTTCAGTACAAGTATCTAATACCTGGTAATTAGGTAGAGGATTTTCTATTCCTAACCGAATAAACTCAGCGCCCATAATATTATTATCAAATCCTAAATTCTGGCCAACAATAAATTTAGTTTTTGATAGTGCTTTTTGAAATCTTTTAATTACATCCTTTAGAGGAACACCTTCTTTTGATGCTAATTCTGTAGATATTCCATGAATTTTCTCAGCATCATAAGGAACATTAAATCCTTCAGGTTGTATTAAGTAATCTTCATGTTCAATTAAAACTCCATTATTATCATGTAGCTGCCAAGCTATTTGAATACATCTAGGCCAATTTTCCGTATCGGATAGTGGAGCATTCCAGCGTTTTGGTAGCCCAGTAGTTTCGGTATCAAATATTAAAAACATAAAAAAGTAAGAAGGTTAATTTGTGTTTTACTATCTCAAAAATCTAGTGCCTTAAAAGTATAAAAATCACCTTTTAAATAAGTTAAATTTTATTAAGAGTTGTTAACTTTTTGGCAGGAGAGCAATAGACCCAGTATTATTGGTAGGTCACATCAAATTGTCCAGCGTTAACGGTGTTGGTAGGAGTTTGAAACTGAAAAGTTCCTGTTATTATTTTTGCCGAAGTGTCAAAAGATAAAATATTGATTTCTCCATTGATGGCATCCTCTGTATCCACTCCATCCGAAACCCTAGCTGAAAACCCTTCCAGAGGTAACTCATAAACTCCTATTAATGTGTCAGCAGGGATTACTAAAATTATTTCATCTAAATTAATAACACCTCTAATCACAATATCAGTTCCATTATCAATTGCAAAAGTGTCTAAAGGAACAAATACTCCTCCATTTAGTTCTGCTGTGAAATTTCCTGCATTACTGCCATTTCCAATTTCATTTTCATAGACTATCTTATAGAAAACGCCTCTTTTCACCTCTAAAGTATCTTGACTTATGGAGATTGCTTTAAAATTAAATTCGCCTGTTATGGTTTGATCCTCTGAAGAAACTTCATTGACTTTCATTCTTCCCTCACCTCCGGGTATTGTTGTAGAATAAATCGTTCCATTCGCATTCTGATATATAGCAAAGTTTTCAGAATCTTCGCCAAAATCAATATTGGTGCCCTCAATTAAATTAGCTCCTCTTAAGGTTATGATCTCGTCACTACTTTTTCCTTGAAGAACAAAAAAATCATCATTTTGAAAGTAGTTTGCCTCCGCTTGATCAGCTTTAAAAAAAACATCTTCAACACTGGCTTGAAAAGCAGGAGAATTTGTCTCTAATTTTTGACAACTACTAATAATAAAAAATACAAAAAAAAGAGTGATGAGGTTTTTCATAGCGATGTCAGGTACATTGGGTTTTCACAAATGTAAAGAAAAAGTTCAAACTATCGAATTTCATTATAAAAAAAGATTATCTTTGCAAACTTAAATTATAAACCGAGGTCGAGAACCTCAAAAATTAATAAATATGCCCGTAAAGATTAGATTACAAAGACACGGAAAAAAAGGAAAACCTTTTTATTGGATTGTAGCTGCTGATAGCCGCTCAAAAAGAGATGGAAAATACCTAGAAAAACTAGGAACCTATAATCCAAATGTTAACCCTGCAGAAATCAATTTAGATGTTGATGGTGCCGTTCAATGGTTAGATAATGGAGCACAACCAACTGACACAGCAAGAGCTATTTTATCATACAAAGGTGTGATGTTAAAAAAACATCTTGCCGGAGGAGTTAAAAAAGGAGCCTTCACTGCTGAACAAGCTGAAGAAAAATTTAATGCTTGGTTAGAAGGTAAAAATAAAGAAGTTGAAGCTAAGCGCTCAAAATTAAATGATGCGGAAGCAAAAGTAAAGGCAGATGCCTTAGCTGCAGAGAAAGCAGTCAACGAGCAACGTATTGCTGACGCTAGTCCTATCGAGGAATTAGAAGAAGAAACAGCAGAAGCGTCATCGACTGACCAAGCAGAAGAAACTACTGAAGAAGTAGTTGAGGCTTCAGCGACTGAAGAAGCGGTAGAAGAAACCGCAAAAGAAGAAGAATAATTTTTTATCAATGCAAAAGGAGGACTGTTTCTACTTAGGCAAAATTGTTAAAAAATATAGTTTTAAAGGGGAGTTACTAGTAAAACTAGATACAGACGATCCTAGTATTTACACTAAAATGGAATCAGTTTTTATTGATAAAAATAAAAGCTTGATTCCATTTTTTATTGAACGCTCCTCATTACATAAATCAACACTTTTACGAGTAAAATTTGAAGATATAGATAGTGAAGAAGACGCTGATAAATTACTAAAAAGTGAACTTTATTTACCCCTTGAATTTTTACCTCAACTAACAGGTAATAAATTTTATTACCACGAAATAGTTGGTTTCGAGGCTGAAGATTTATCTTTTGGACTTGTTGGAATAGTTAAAGGAGTTAACGACACCACTAATCAGGCTATACTTGAAATTGAAAGAAACGGTTCAGAAATCTTAATTCCATTAATCGACGATTTTATAAAAAGTGTAGACCGAGAGCTAAAAAAAATAATTCTTGAGGTGCCAGAGGGATTAATTGATATTTACCTCTAATATTTTATTTTTCTTTAAAATGAAATTTACATTTAAACAATTTACAGTAAAACAAGAGCGCTCTGCTATGAAAGTTGGTACCGACGGTGTGCTTCTAGGAGCTTGGACTTCCTTAGACAACCAACCACTGTCTATTTTAGATATTGGTGCCGGAACTGGAATTATATCTTTACTATTAGCACAGCGTAGTTTGTCAGAAACAATCGATGCTGTCGAATTAGACGAAAATGCCTACGAAGAATGTGTAGATAATTTTGAAGCTTCTGATTGGGGAGATCGATTGTTTTGTTATCACACGTCCGCACAACAATTTGCAGTTGAGATAGATGACAATTACGATTTAATTGTTTCTAATCCTCCTTTTTATAATGATAATTTTAAATCTGAAAATAAAGCGAGAAATAAAGCTCGATTTACAGATAGTCTGTCTTTTAAAGATCTAACTAAAGCTGTTTCTAAATTACTTTCTTCGCATGGAATTTTTACATTAATTATCCCTTTTAAAGAAGAAACTAATTTTATATCAATTGCATCAGAGCATAATCTGTTCCCAAATAAAATCTGTCGAGTAAAAGGAAATATTAATTCAGAAATTAAAAGAAGTTTAATTGAATTTTCATTAGTCAATTCTAAAGTAAGTGTCGAAGAATTAATCCTTGAAAACTCCAGACATCATTATACAGAGAAGTATAAAAATTTAGTAAAAGATTTTTACTTGAAATTATAATTCTCTGAGCATTGGTCTTGTTAAACAAGTGGGGCCTCCTCCACCAAAAACACTAATATTTTCTCCTTTGTAAATACTTACTTTACAGCCTGCTTCGATTAAGGCTTTTTGGGTCTTGGGGTTCCCATCTACCATCAAACATTCCTTTGGGGCAATTGCCAAAACATTACATCCCATTGATTCGAACTCTTCGTCAGGCACTTCGATTAATTGAATCTTTCTTTTTATGAGTTCATTTCTAAATTTTATGGGCATTAATGGTGAATATACCACTGCCAAATCTCTAGCTACTGGACTTAAAATTGACATTAAATGGAACACATCTGAAATTCCTTTATAATGAGGTAAATTAGCTACAAGAACTTCAATCCCTTTCGGTTCTAGTAAATTTTTTAATTGTTTAATTCCATGTTCATTAGTGCGATACGTGTGTCCAACAGCTAATGTCTTCTCATCTAACCAGGCAACATCACCTCCTTCTAAAGTTCCTGGCGATTCAATGATTCCTAAAATTGGAATGGCATTGTTTTTAAATATCTCTAACTGAGCTGCAGGTTCGTTTATGCGAGTCTCTTTACCCATATTGCATATAATCATTCCAAAATCTGTTGCAATAGATGCATCTCGGCAATAAATAGAGTCAATGGAGACACTTTCATTAAAGGGAAAATCATAAAGAGTGGCTCCATTTTTTTGGAGTGCTTTTCTAAAAAAATCATACTCTGTTAGTGTTTTTTTATAATCTGGCTGATCTAAAAAATTATGAGCTCTCCATTGTTCTTTAAGAATATGTTCAGAGACAAATGCATTGTTTGCAGGCTTAATAAAAACAGTGTTTAATTTTAAATATTCTGAATGATAAGTGGTTTTCATTTATTTTTCTTTGTAGTTATCCATTTCATATAAACATACACTGGTATACCCATTAATAATAATAAAAATCCGTAATATACCGTCTCGGGTCCAGAACCATAAATAGCCCAAAATGAATACAAAAACCCTAATGTTGCTAACACTAACGATTTAAACCAACTTTTTGTTTCAAACTTTTTTTCAATTATAATAAGTAAATAAGACGCCGCAGTAAATAAATAAGGTAGTAACGTAGCCATTACGGTCAGCTGTACAATAAATTGAAACTGATCGACCAATCCTTCTGTATAATTTAAAGACATTACAACAGATGATAATATACCTCCGATCACAAATCCGTTTACTGGAGCTCCTTTTTTATTTTTTTTCTTAAAAAAATCTGGGAATAATTCGTCTTTTGCAGTAGCCATTGATATTTGTCCTGTAATTAATATCCAGCCATTTAAAACTCCTATTCCCGAAACAATGACGCCTACAGCTACAAAATAGCCTCCAATATCTCCCCCCATTATTTTCGCTGCCTCCGCAAAAGGCGCAGGAGATTCTTGAAGAATTTCTAAGGGTAACATCCCAAATAAAATGATCGTTGCCAAAATATATAATATCGTAGTTATTACAGTTCCAAACATAGTTGCTCTAGGTACTGTTTTTTCAGGATTTTGAATATCTGCAGCTGGGATTGTAGCACATTCTATACCCAAAAAAGCATAAAGTGTGAGAGAGGCAACTGTTGATAGGGACGAAAAATTACTTTCTCCAGTTAGATTAAAAGAAGGAAAATTTTCAATTTTAAAAAAAAATAATCCAAACAATATTATGAATAATAAAGGTATTATTTTAACGATCGTCGTGAATAATTGAACCTTTCCTGATTCTTTTATACCTCTTGAATTAATCCACGTAAAAAACCAAATCAAACTCAAACCCAACGATACCGACAAAGTAGAGTTAGTGGCTAATTCAGGTATAAAAAAACTGGCAGCTCCTAGGATCGCAATTGCTATTGCTCCATTACTCACCCAACAAGCAATCCAATAGCCCCAAGCAACTAAAAATCCTAAAAAATCTCCAAAACCTGCTTTGGAATAGACGTATGGACCACCACTTTTACTAACTATTATCTTACTAAAATTACTAAATATTTTAGCTAAAATTAAAGCTCCCGTTGCAGTAAATAACCAACCTAATAAACTGACTGATCCGTAATTTGATAAAACAGCAGGTAATACAAAAATACCAACTCCAATCATATTACCCACTACGAGTGAAGTAGCAGTTAATAGACCTATTTTCTGAGTTTTAGATTTCATATACTTTTAATAGATTATAAAATAATTGTTTACATTTAGTGTCAATTCGTGAATATACAATAATCAAATTAAGCAATGGGCAATAAATTCTATATCGATTCTGATATTAAAAAAGCAGAAACACTTCCCGCTTCTTTTTATAAAGATGAGCAGATTTTTAAAGAGTTGAAAGAAAAAATATTTTTAAAATCATGGCACTATGTTGGAGATGAAAATTTAGTTGCATTACCTCAATCTGTATACCCATTAGTTCTTTTAGACAATTATTTAACCGAGCCAATTCTGATAGTAAGAAATGAAGATGATAAAATTAATTGCTTCACTAATGTTTGTACTCATCGTGGAAATTTAGTTGCATTACAACCTGGAAAAGTAAAAAAACTAACCTGTATGTATCATGGTAGGAGATTTAGTTTAAACGGAGAATTTGAATACATGCCAGAATTTGAAGAAGCAGAAAATTTTCCTAGGGCCTGTGATCACCTGCATCAATTTCCTCTTGAAAAATGGGGACCCCTTTTATTTGCTGGATTAAATCCAGAATTTCAATTCTCGAAAGTAATTAAAAAAATGAAAGAACGGATTGGGTTTTTACCTTTTGATGAATTTTATTTGGACTCTTCTAGTAGTAAAGATTTTTTAGTTCATGCGCATTGGGCTTTGTATTGCGATAATTATTTAGAGGGATTCCATGTTCCTTTTGTTCACGAAGGACTAAATAAGGTTCTTGATTATGGCAGTTATAAAACCGAAACCTATGAACATTGTAATCTTCAAATTGGTTACACAGACGATGCAACCGAAGTTTTTAATTTACCCGAAAGTCATCCAGATTACGGAAAAAATGTAGCGGCCTATTATTATTGGGTATTCCCAAATATGATGTTTAATTTTTATCCTTGGGGACTCTCTTTAAATATTATAAAGCCTCAAGATATTAACCGAACTAAAGTTTCTTTTTTATCCTATGTGTGGGATCCAAAAAAAATGAATAAAGGCGCTGGGAATGATCTAGAAAAAGTCGAACGAGAAGATGAATTTATAGTTGAAAACGTTCAAAAGGGAGTGAATTCCTCATTTTATAAGGCGGGAAGATTTTCCCCTAAAAGAGAAAAAGGAGTTCATCATTTTCATCGTTTAATCGCTAGCTATTTAAATAATTAATTCTTAAATATTATATAATTTTTCTCTATAATAAGTGTAAAATTGAGGAGCATTAATTACTTTTGAAAAATTAAATAAAAAGACTATGAAACCTGATTTATTTGAAGCTCCTGATTATTATCAATTGGACGAATTACTTACCGACGAACACAAGCTGATTCGTGATGCAGCGCGAGAGTGGGTAAAGCGTGATGTGTCGCCTATAATTGAAGAATACGCTCAGAAAGCTCGTGATGTGTCGCCTATAATTGAAGAATACGCTCAGAAAGCTGAATTTCCAAATCAAATTTTAAAAGGATTAGCAGAAATTGGCGCATTTGGACCGTACATCCCAATGGAATACGGAGGTGCTGGTTTAGACCAAATATCATACGGGCTAATCATGCAAGAAATTGAGCGTGGTGATAGTGGCGTTAGAAGTACCGCAAGTGTTCAATCTTCTCTAGTAATGTACCCTATTTGGAAATATGGAAACGAGGAACAACGAACAAAATACTTACCAAAATTAGCCTCTGGCGAAATTATTGGCTGTTTTGGATTAACAGAACCTGATCATGGTTCAAATCCAGGAGGTATGGTAACGAACTACAAAGATATGGGAGACCATTATTTGCTAAATGGAGCAAAAATGTGGATCAGTAACTCACCTTTTGCAGATATCGCTGTTGTTTGGGCAAAAAATGAGGAAGGAAGAATACATGGACTAATCGTAGAGCGAGGAATGGAAGGTTTTTCTACTCCAGAAACTCACAATAAATGGTCACTCCGTGCATCTGCAACCGGGGAATTAATATTTGATAACGTTAAGGTTCCTAAAGAAAATCTTTTACCTAATAAATCTGGTTTAGGTGCCCCACTTGGTTGTTTAGACTCTGCACGTTATGGAATTGCTTGGGGAGCTATAGGAGCTGCTATGGATTGTTATGATACGGCCCTCAGATATAGTAAAGAAAGAATTCAATTTGGTAAACCAATAGGTCAATTTCAACTACAGCAAAAGAAATTAGCTGAGATGATTACTGAAATTACAAAAGCACAATTGTTAACTTGGCGATTGGGTGTTTTAAAAAACGAGGGTAAAGCAACTACAGCTCAAATCTCTATGGCAAAACGAAACAATGTGGATATGGCAATTAATATTGCACGAGAAGCTAGACAAATGCTAGGCGGTATGGGAATCACAGGTGAATACTCCATAATGCGTCATTCTATGAATTTAGAGAGTGTTATCACGTATGAAGGCACTCATGATATCCACTTATTAATAACCGGAATGGATGTTACTGGGCTAAATGCCTTTAAATGAGATAATAAAAATAAGAAATAATTAAAGTCCTTTCAAACTCGTTTTGAAAGGATTTCTTATTTTATATTGAAAAAATACTTCGTAAATTGTTGAAAAATTTCAATTTAATACCTCATGAGTAGTTATCATATCAAAAATTTAGAAGAGTATTATAAAGTTTATCGAAAATCTATACGAGAACCTGAATTATTCTGGGAAGAGATTGCAGAAGAGCATTTTAATTGGTACAAGAAGTGGGATAAAGTGCTGAGTTGGGATTTTAAAAAGCCAGAAGTAAAGTGGTTTGATGGAGCAAAACTAAATATTACTGAAAATTGCATAGATCGGCATCTTCGAACAAGAGGAAATAAAACTGCTATTATATTTGAGCCGAACAATCCCGACGAAGAGGTTCTACATATTACTTATAAAGAATTGTATGAGCGAGTAAATAGACTGGCAAATGTTTTGACAAATAAGGGAATTAAAAAAGGAGATCGTGTCTGTATTTATCTTCCAATGATTCCAGAATTAGCAGTATCCGTTCTTGCTTGTGCACGAATTGGAGCGATCCATTCCGTTGTTTTTGCTGGCTTTTCGGCAACAGCTTTGGCAACAAGAATAAATGATTCAGGATGTAAAATGGTTCTTACAAGTGATGGGTCCTACAGGGGAAATAAAACTATAGATTTAAAAGGGATTGTTAATGGGAAAGAAAACTATAGATTTAAAAGGGATTGTTAATGAAGCATTGACTAAATGTCCAGAAGTGAATTCGGTATTGGTGGTAAAACGAATCCATTCTGAAATAACCATGTTAGCAGGTCGTGATAATTGGCTTCAACCATTATTAAACGAAGCCTCTACTACTTACGAACCCGAAATTATGAATGCAGAAGATCCTTTATTTATTTTATACACTTCAGGTTCAACCGGGAATCCAAAAGGAATGGTACATACAACGGCCGGTTATATGGTTTATACTGCCTACACATTTAAAAATGTTTTCAATTATAAAGAAGAAGATATTTATTGGTGTACCGCCGATATAGGGTGGATTACCGGACACAGTTATATTCTATATGGTCCTTTAGCGAATGGTGCAACAACAGTTATGTTTGAAGGAGTCCCTAGTTATCCTGACTATGGTCGTTTTTGGGAAATAGTTGAAAAACACAAAGTTTCACAATTCTATACTGCACCAACTGCTATTAGAGCATTGGCAAAAGAAAAATTAGACTTCGTAGATCGGTATAATTTATCTTCATTAAAGGTTTTGGGAACAGTCGGAGAGCCAATTAACGAAGAAGCTTGGCATTGGTATAATGACAACATAGGAAAAAAGAAAAGTCCTATTGTAGATACTTGGTGGCAAACTGAAACCGGAGGCATATTAATTTCTCCAATTCCCTACGTAACTCCTACTATTCCAACTTTTGCTAGTTTACCATTACCGGGAGTGCAACCCTGTTTGATGGATGAAAATGGAAAGGAAATAAAAACGAATCAAGTAGATGGTCGATTATGCATAAAATATCCTTGGCCCTCCATGGCCAGAACAATATGGGGCAATCATCAGCGTTACAAGGAAACTTATTTTTCTGCTTATGATAATACCTATTTTACAGGAGATGGTGCCTTAAGAGATACCGTTGGGTATTATAGAATTACAGGAAGAGTTGATGATGTCATTATTGTATTATAGAATTACAGGAAGAGTTGATGATGTCATTATTGTTTCTGGTCATAATCTGGGGACCGCTCCTATTGAAGATGCTATTAACGAACATCCTGCTGTTGCAGAGTCAGCGATCGTTGGATTTCCAGATGATATTAGAGGGAATGCCCTATATGGATTTATTATTTTAAAAGAGACTGGGAAAGATCGAAAACAGGAAAATTTAAGAAAGGAAATCAATCAATTAATTACGGAACACACCGGTCCTATCGCTAAACTCAAAAAAATTCAATTTACTTCAGGACTACCTAAAACACGTTCAGGGAAAATAATGAGACGAATTTTAAGAAAAATAGCCTGCAACGAAACAGAGCATCTAGGTGATACTTCAACCTTATTAAACCCAGAAGTAGTTCAAGAAATTATAGACCATGTGCTTTAAATAAGATAATTACAAAACATGGCATCACAAGAACGAATAACAAAAGCATACCAAACCGCAAGAAGAATTAGCTATAACGATGAATCTAAATTCATTGTTTTTAGCGATGTCCATAGAGGAGATAATAGCTTTGCAGATGATTTTGCTAACAATCGAAATATTTATCATCATGCGCTAAATCATTACTTCAAGAATGGATTTACTTATTGTGAATTAGGAGACGGCGATGAATTGTGGGAAAATTTAGATTTTAAATCTGTTTTTTATACCCATACCAATATCTATTTTTTGTTAAAAAAATTTTATGATGAAAACCGCCTATATCGATTAATTGGTAATCACGATATGGTGTATCAGAGACAAAAATATGTAGAAAAACATCTATACACCTATTTCGATAAAGTAACTGGAAAAGATCAACCACTTTTTCCAGGAATCACTTTTACCGAAGGACTGATTCTCGAGCATGAAACTAGTAAGCAAGAAATTTTTATGCTACATGGGCATCAGGCAGATTGGTGGAATTACCGCGCTTGGAAATTTAATCGATTTATGGTTAGGGCCTTGTGGAGACAGTTACAGATTTTTGGGATTGGCGATCCAACCAGTCCAGCAAAAAACTTTAAAGAGCTCATAAAAGTGGAACGAAGAACTAAAAAATGGATACAAGACAATGACAATCTATTAACAATTATAGGCCATACACACAGACCTAGATTCCCAAAACCAGGAGAAATTGCTTTTTTTAATGATGGAAGTTGTGTGCATCCCAGAAGCATCACAGGAATAGAGATTGAAAAAGGATGTATTTCACTAATTAAATGGAACATCTCAACCACTAAGGATGGCACCTTGAAAGTTATAAGAGTGCTCCTGGAGGGACCAGAGAAGATAATTGATTACAGATCGGTTAATTAATCAACATTAATTACTTTTTCGATTTGAGGAGCATATTTTTTAATCGTCATTTCAACTCCACTTTTCAAGGTCATCTGATTTACAGAACAGCCTACACACGCACCCTCTAATTGAACTTTTACAATTTTCTCTTCTTCAATAGAAATTAGAGAAATATCTCCTCCGTCGTTTTGTAAGAATGGACGAATTTCATCAAGTGCCTTTTCAATATTACTTTTTAATTCACTTATCATAAACTAGTTTTTTGAGGATGAACATCCAACCGAATTAGTCATTTGGATAACTTCTGTTGGAGGCAGAATTTCATTTCTATTATTAAGTTCTTTAATTACTTCTTTTGTAATTTTTTCAAAAGCCTTTGCCAAAGGAGTTTCTTCTTGTAATGCCGCTGGCCTTCCTGAATCTCCTGCCTCACGAATACTTTGTACTAAAGGAATTTCACCTAAAAATGAAATGTTTAAATCCTCAGACAAGTTCTTAGCACCTTCTTTGCCAAAAATGTAATATTTATTTTCCGGTAATTCCTCAGGGGTAAAATAAGACATATTTTCTATAACACCAAGAACAGGAACTTGTATGTTTTCTTGCTGAAACATAGCGACACCTCTTCGAGCATCGGCTAGGGCAACAGGTTGTGGAGTACTGACAACGACCGCGCCAGTGATTGGCATCGATTGCATAATACTAAGGTGAATATCTCCGGTTCCTGGCGGTAAGTCAATTAACATATAATCTAAATCTCCCCAAGCTGCGTCAAAAATAAGTTGATTTAGGGCTTTAGAGGCCATTGGACCTCTCCAGATTATTGCTTGCTCTGGTGTTGTAAAAAAACCAATTGACAGCACTTTAACACCATAATTTTCAACAGGTTTCATTTTACTTCTACCGTCAATCGTGGTTGACAATGGACGTTCCTTAACCACATCGAACATTATAGGGATGGAGGGTCCATAAATATCTGCATCTAATATCCCTACTTTATATCCCTGTTTAGATAAACTCACTGCTAAATTTGCAGTGATAGTTGATTTTCCTACAGTTTAGATAGACTCACTGCTAAATTTGCAGTGATAGTTGATTTTCCTACGCCACCTTTACCTGATGCAACAGCTATTATATTTTTTATTCCAGGGATATTTTTACCCTTAATTAGATTGGGATTTGACGGTTTTGCTGGCGCTTCTACTTTGATGTTTACCATAACTTTTGCTTCTTCTGAAACTTTTTCTTTTATGGTTTTAATGACATCCGCTTCAGCTCTTTTTTTTATGTGCATAGCGGGTGATGATAAAACAAGGTCTACGACAATTTCATCTGCAAACGTCATGACATTTTTTACCGCACCACTTTCGACCATATTCTTTCCTTCACCAGCTACTGTAATGGTTTCTAAAACTTTTAAAATTTGTTCTTTTTTAAACTTCATTAAGTTATATTTCTTTAACTATTTTATGTGAGGTATTGGATATTTTATTTATTTAGATTAAATCTAAAGTACAAATATACAAGTAATTGAGTTTTATATTCCTTAAAAAAAACAAAAAAACCTATAGAGTAAGATCTTTAGAGGGATCCCAAAAAAGTGATTATTTATTTAGATTAAATCTAAAGTACAAATATACAAGTAATTGAGTTTTATATTCCTTAAAAAAAACAAAAAAACCTATAGAGTAAGATCTTTAGAGGGATCCCAAAAAAGTGATTCAAAATTTTGAATTTGATTGTCAAGAACCTCAACATTTTCACTTTCCAGCAATTGTTGCATTAAATTAGTTCCTTCGAAGTGATGCTTACCGCTTAACATACCTATTCTATTGACCACTCTATGAGCTGGAACTTTGGGATTAACATGAGAAGCATTCATGGCCCAACCAACCATTCTAGCACTCTTTGGAGTTCCTAGATACTTTGCAATTGCACCATAAGAGGTAACTCTGCCGTAAGGGATTTGTTCTGCTACCTGATAAACCTTTTCAAAAAATCCAATTTCTTTTACCATTGCATTGTTCTAATAATCTTTAGGAGTGTTAAAACGGAAATAATTGCCGTAGCAGCACCAATTAAATAGTTCATATTTAAATTTACATTTTTTTGATTTTCTTTGGGTCTAAAAAACCAAATATATCCTGACATAACTATAAATGCACCTATCACAGAGCCTATCACAGTTGAAATTACACTTAATTGAGTAAAAGAAAACCAATTAAAAGAAGTAAAAGTGATACTAATATACACCCAATAAGGAATTGGCAATAAATTGATAATACTTAATACAAATCCTTTAAAAAAAAGATTGCTTTTTGAATAAGAAACTTCTTTAACCGGTACTTTTCTTACATCTTTTGCAATAAAAAAAAAATAGATAGTTATACTTATAAATATTCCAAGAGCTACTTTTTGAAGGATGCTAATTACCTCTGGATTTTTGTCTAAAAAACGTGCAAATACAAGAGCAATTGTTGTTAAAATACCAATTGCAATTGAAACCCCTGTTGCAAAAAGAAAAGCGCTTTTTTTTCCCTGTGTTCTACTAATTTTAGCCGAGTACATATTTAATAAACCAGGAATAAAAGTGGCTATTATGGTTCCAAAAAACCCAAAAAACAAATAGTAAACAAAAGCCATATAAAAATATTATGAATGTAAGATACTGTTTTTCAATTTAAGCGAAATTAAATCGGAGGTAGGTAATTTTTTTTCGAATTGCTAAATACTGGCTTTCGTAATAGGTTTGGATTCCTGTTACTTCCTTTGGGGCATTTGTGGTCCCATAGACATCGTGATGTGCATATTCAATTTTTAAACCCAAGCCTTGTAATAACCCGAGGGTATATCCATGCATATATTCGCTATCTGTTTTTAAATGAACTACTCCTTTTGGTTTAAGTATTTTTTTATATTTTTTCAAAAATTCAGGATTCGTCATGCGATGTTTTGTCCTTTTATATTTGATTTGAGGGTCAGGAAAAGTAATCCATATTTCGTCTATTTCATTTTCATCAAATAATAAATCAACCAATTCTATTTGAGTTCTTAAAAACCCAACATTAGTGATTTTTTCCTCCAACGAGGTTTTGGCACCTTTCCAAAATCGGGCCCCTTTTATGTCGATTCCTAAAAAGTTTTTTTCAGGAAACATCTTGGCTAAATTAACAGAGTATTCACCTTTTCCACAACCTAATTCCAAAACTATAGGTTGCTCATTTTTAAAAAAAGATTTACTCCAATTACCTTTGAGTTTTAAAGTATCATCAAAAACTTCTTGTCTTGTTGGTTGGATAACATTAGAAAACGTTTCGTTTTCTTTAAATCGTTTTAATTTATTTTTACTTCCCAAATTTCTGTTTTTTAACTTTTAAAATTAATGAATTATTGAATCATTAAATTACAACCACGAATATCACTATCATCAAATCTACCCATGATTTCAAAACTACCATCTTCATTTACTTTTCCTAAATCTTGTGTTGCAATAAACGAACAAGAATAAATATTTGCTAAATCAACAATATTAATCCCTCCTGTTTTATTTAAAATTAATGACTGGGCTTCCTCTGTATCTCTTGTGATCACTCTCATCCAAGGAGGACAATTAAAAAGTCCATCTCCGCAAGAATAAGCTTGTGATAAAAGTTCGGTCATGCCATATTCACTGTAGATAGATGAAACTCCGAATCCATCTTTAAGAGTTTTATGTAATTCTTTTTTGATCATCTCTTTTCTTCTCCCTTTCATACCCCCTGTTTCCATTATAATGGTGTTTTCTAATTTAAATTTTTTTATTTCAATAAGATCCAATAACGCATAAGATACCCCAACGAGTATAGTTTTACGATTATTATTTTCTAGATATTCTATTTTTTGAATTAAAGAAGAAAAATCGTTCAGGTAGAAACCACTGTTTATATTATTACTTTGTTTTATGAGTTCATTAACCATAAAGACTAATGAGGATCCTTCGCGTTCCAAATAATTGGGTAATAAAGCTAAAATAGTTAACTCTTTTGAGGATTTCATAAAACTATTAAAGGTCTTGGTAAAACCAGTTTTATATAATTGTAAGTCATGAACATAATGTTTACTTAATATACTTCCAGTCGTTCCGCTACTTGAAAAAACAACTTTATGTTTCTTATTGTCTGCTATGATTTGATGACTTTTAAAAAACTGAATGGGCAAAAATGGAATTTTATTTAAAGAGTTAACATTAGTTGGATTTACCTTTAATAAATTACAGAATTGTTGATAAACTTTTACCTCTTTATATTGGTATTGAAATATTTCTAGAGCTAGATTTTCAAAGTCTTTCTCAGATAAAATATTAAAAATTTTGTTTGCTAGATTCACTTGGTAAAAATATATAAAATAAAAAAGCTTCTATATACATAGAAGCTTTAAATTATAGTGTTGAGGTTTCTTACTTTATTACTAACTTTTTAGTAGAAGAAATCCCATTTTCAGATATATTAAGCATGTAAACACCAGAATTTAGTTGTGATACATTTAATCTATCAGAAGTAATCGTTGTATTCATAACTTGCTTACCAAGAATATCATATACAGCAATATTTTTTTCTCCATTTGAAGGAGAAGAAATAGTTACATATCCATTGGTAACAGGGTTGGGATATACAGAAAAAATATCTTCAGTATTATTTCCTAGGTTTAAGCTACCATCGACAGAGATATTATCTAAATATAATGTTTCAGTGGCAGAATTAGATCTAACCTCAGCAACCAATTGAACAGAAGCGTTGTTTGGTAGGTCTATCGATACAGAAGTCCAGGATCCTTCTATTCCAAGATCGTTGATGTCTGAACCTTCTGTATTTAATATATCTATTTCAGTGTTGTTTGTTAAATCTTTTACATAAATTCTCATCCTGTCAGAGCCAGAAGAATTTTCTGTTCCATCACCTTCATAACCAGTTTCATTCACATAATAATCCATGGTAAGTAACGCATCCGGAGAATTTGAAATTTCTACTACATCAAATTCTAAAATGAAGTTCCCATCAGGATCTCCTACTGAATATCCTTGTACACCATCAGGAAATTCACCAACATCTCCAGCAAAAGCAGTAACTCCTACCCAGTCTCCATCTGTTAAACCATCACTAGGTTCGTCATAAGGCTCATAACGAGCATTGAAGCCCATTTCTCCACCTGTTGAAGTATAATTAACAAAAGGCTCGTCTGCATTACTAGCTAAGTCGTGTGCACTGGTCGCATCTCCCGTATCAATGTATTGTATAGTAAATACCCCCGGTTCTTCAAAGCTGGTTCCGGCTATTTGTGCATAAGAAAGGGCACTCAAAAAGATTGCCGCAATAAAAGTAATTTTTTTCATAAAACTTGTTTTGAATTGATTAATTACCAAATTTACTAAATTTAGTAGGTTTTAGAAAACTAAAATGTTACCTAATTGTTAACAATTAAAGTAACTTTAAAATCAATTCCTTTATTGAGTATATTTATAACGTTAAAAAATATGTAAATGAATAAAAAAGACACTAAAATATTATTAGTGGATGATGAACCAGATATCATCGAAATAGTGGGGTATAATTTAAAAAATGAAGGATATCAAGTGTTTACTGCAAACAATGGTAAAGAAGCTATTCTTCAAGCTGAAAAACACCTCCCACATTTAATTATTTTAGATGTAATGATGCCAATTATGGACGGTATAGAAACCTGTGAAGCTCTAAGAGGTGATCCTAAATTTACGGAAACCATTATCACTTTTTTAACTGCTAGGGGAGAGGATTATTCTCAATTTGCCGGATTTAGTGCTGGTGCAGATGATTATATTACCAAACCCATAAAACCTAAACTTTTAGTCAGTAAAGTCAAAGCTTTATTAAGAAGGTATAGAGAAATTAAAAATGATGGTGTTGAAATTACACTTGGTAATTTAATTATTAATCGAGAGGAATATAAGGTCAAAAATGATGGTGTTGTCATTAATTTACCGAAAAAGGAGTTTGAATTATTGGCATTATTAGCATCTAAACCAAACAAAGTTTTTAAAAGAGAAGATATTTTAAATCAAGTTTGGGGTAATGATGTAATCGTTGGTGGAAGAACTATTGATGTTCATATTAGAAAATTGAGAGAGAAAATAGGAGAAAACTTTCTAAAAACTGTAAAAGGAGTGGGTTATAAGTTTGAATTTTTATGAGTAACGTTTTTAGAAAAACATATAAATTTGCATCCATAACTTCCGTCTCTATAGCTGTTATTTTGTCCTTCTTCAATGGAATTTATTTTTTAATCAATGAATCATTTCATTTATGGTTTTGGATTACAAAAAATAACTACGGATATGGAAACTCTTACTAAAGAAGTTGAACTTTTTGCTAGAAATAAAAAGTTAGAAATTGAAGCTTTAAAAATAAGAGAGGGGTACCGAAGAGAATTTACAGGAAATGTTTCTCATGAGCTAAAAACACCTCTTTTTACAGTGCAGGGTTACATTGAAACTTTAATTAATGGAGCTTCAAATGATGAAAAATTAAGAAAAAAATATTTAGAAAGAGCCAGTAAAGGTGTGGAGCGTTTAATTTTTATTGTTAAAGATTTAGACATGATCACCAAACTAGAAGTAGGAGAATTGAGTCTCAAGAAAGAAAAGTTCAATATTATTGAATTAATAAAAAATGTCTTTGAATTGCTTGAAATGAAAGCTTCAAAAAATGATATTTTATTCACATTTGACAAACAGTATACAAAGCCTATTTTTGTAAAAGCTGATAAGGACAGAATTCAACAAGTACTGTCCAATTTAATTGTGAATTCTATCAAGTATGGTAGAACTAACGGGACTACTGAAATTAGTATAGAAAATCTAATAATGAATAAAATATTGATTAGAGTAACTGATAATGGAGAAGGGATCCATAATGAAAAAATACCAAGATTATTTGAACGATTTTACAGAATAGATAAAAGTGGCTCAAGAGCAGAGGGAGGAAGTGGTTTAGGCTTGTCAATCGTTAAGCATATTTTGGATGCTCACAACGAAAAAATATATGTAGAGAGTCAAATAGGGATTGGATCTGAATTTTCCTTTACACTTGAGAAGATAAAATAATTTTAATAGACGGCGCTAATAACTCTTATAAAACTAGGCAAAATTCTATATTTTAAAAATTCCTAAACTATTTTTAAAATAAAATAATTCTTCTTTCCTCTTTGTAAAAGAACAAATTGTTCATTAATTAAATTTGAGGAATTTATAGCGAATCCCTCAGGAACTTTTATTTTGTTGACAGCAACAGAATTTTCTTTCAAAGCCCTTCTAGCCTCACTATTTGATTTCAAAAAACCTGTTTTTTCAGATAATGCTCCAATGATATCAATTCCTGTTTCTATTTCTGATCTAGATATTTCTGCTTGAGGAACTCCCTCAAAAACATCTAAAAAAGTAGTTGTATCTAGAACTATAAGGTCTTCATAGGTGGATTTTCCAAATAACATATTGGATGCTTTAATTGCATTATTTAAAGCAACTTCATTGTGAACTGTTACCGTTACTTCCTCTGCCAATCTTTTTTGCAATAACCGCAAATGAGGTTCCTTTTTATGGTCTGAGATTAAGGTATTGATGGTCTCTTGATCTAAAAAAGTAAATATTTTAATATATTTTTCAGCATCTTCATCTGCTGTATTTAGCCAATATTGGTAAAATTTATAAGGAGATGTTCTTTTGGGATCTAGCCAAATATTTCCTCCTTCACTTTTACCAAATTTACTTCCATCATTTTTAGTAATAAGAGGGCAGGTAAGGGCATACCCTTTTCCTCCACCAATTCTACGTATTAACTCAGTTCCAGTAGTAATATTTCCCCACTGATCACTCCCCCCCATTTGTAAGGTACAATCGTGGTTTTTAAATAAGTGAAGGAAATCATATCCTTGAACCATTTGATATGTAAATTCAGTAAATGACATTCCATCGGCCCCCTCCCCGGTTAAACGACTTTTTACTGAATCTTTAGCCATCATATAATTTACCGTAATATGTTTACCTACGTCACGGATAAAATCTAGGAAAAAGAACTCCTTCATCCAATTGTAGTTATTTAATATTATTGCCTTATTTTCTACTTCAGATGAAAAATCAAGGAATTGAGCTAATTGCTTGTGGACACACTCTTGATTGTGATGAAGAGTTTTCTCATCCAATAAATTCCGTTCATTGGATTTCCCCGAGGGGTCTCCAATCATCCCTGTTGCACCACCAACTAAAGCTATTGGTTTATGTCCACTTCGCTGATAAAATGCCAATAACATTATAGGAACTAAATTACCAATATGAAGAGAATCCGCTGTAGGGTCAAATCCAATATATGCTGAACGCATCTGATCCATAAGGTGCATCTCAGTATCTGGCATTACATCGTGAATCATTCCTCTCCATCTTAACTCCTCAACAAAATTTTTCAACTTCATAATAATAAATTTTAACAAAGATATATTTCTATATTTTAAGATAAAACATTAATTTAAAAAACCTTAAATTAGACTTATGATTTTAGTAACTGGCGGTACTGGTTTAGTTGGAGCACATTTATTGTATACTCTTATAGATAATAATGAAGAAGTAAGAGCTATTTATAGAAAAACAAGTGACTTAAATGCTGTTAAAAAAGTATTTTCATACTACACGAGTGATGTAGATAGACTATTTAACAAAATTGATTGGCAATTAGCTGACATTACCGATGTTTTATCATTAGAAGTAGTTTTTAAAAATGTAGATTATGTATACCACTGTGCTGCATATATTAGTTTTAACCCTAGACATTTTAAAACACTAAAAAAAGTAAACGTAGAGGGAACCGCTAATGTGGTTAATTTATGTATTTCTGAAAAAGTAATTAAAATATGTTATATAAGTTCGGTAGCATCGCTTGGTAAAACCGAAAATGAATCACTCATAACGGAGGAATGTGAATTTAATCCCAATGATCGTAATAGCGTCTATAGTATTACAAAACATCAAGCTGAAATGGAAGTGTGGCGAGGCTCTCAAGAAGGTTTAGAAGTTGTAATTGTTCAGCCTGGAGTTATTATCGGAGAAGGCATTTGGAGCTCTGCGAGTGGTGGAATATTTCGAACCATTGCAAAAGGTTTAAAATTTTACACCCCAGGCGGAATCGGAATAGTTGATGTGAAGGATGTTGTTAAGGTAATGATATATTTAACTAAAAGTAAACTAAAAAATCAAGCTTATATTTTAGTAGGAGAAAATATTTTATACAAGAAACTACTCACTAAAATTTCAAATAAATTACACAGAAAAGCTCCCAAATTATTAATCAGCAAAACACTTATGTTAAGTTTTGCAAATTTTGATTGGGTTTTAAATAAATTATTTAAAACTAGAAGAAAATTATTGAAATCTACGGTTAGAAATTTATTTAAAAGGTCTTTTTATGATTCCTCAAAAATTACAACTACCATGAACTTTAACTTTAGGGATTTGGATAAAACAATAGAAAGGGTAGCGGGAAATTATCGAGCGGACTTCCATCATTGATTATTTTGAGCTCTTTTCTCTTGCATTTTTAACTGCTTCTCTCTTAAGACTATTTATGATTGAATCTTGCTTCGTCACTGCCCTATAAATACTGTCTTTTTCTATTTGAAGAACCATTAGCTTTTCTTGTGCTTTTATTAATAAATCTCGATAGATATCTAAATTTGAACTATAATAATTATTACTCAACACAAACTGAAGACTATCCACTCTATATTTATTGAAAATGACAGAGTCTAATTTTATATTTTTATTTCTTAATAACTTATTATTTACATTTCTAGCTGCATTGCTTATATAAACATCTGTAAGAATATCAATCATAATTTCTTGAGAAATTAAATTAGCAGGCTTTTCAGGTTTTTGTACATCTTGGCAAGAAATCGAACAGCTGATAACAAAAATCAAGCAAAATATTCTCAAATAAAATTTAAAATTGGAAAAAGTGCATGTTTTTTTTTCGGATAAATTCATTATATACGATTAAATGTTAATCTTTGGGGAATACTTTTATTTGGAAATTTAAAATTTTCGTAGGTTAAAATTCCGTTCACAAAAGTGTGAGTAACTTTAGATTTGAAAGTTGTACCTTCAAATGGAGACCACTGACATTTATATAAAATATTTTCTTTTTGGACAGTCCAAGGACTTTTTAAGTCAACTAATACTAAATCGGCTTTATATCCCTCACGTATGTATCCTCTTTCTTTAATTTGGAATAATATAGCTGGGTTATGACAGGCTTTTTCTACTATTTTTTCTAACGATATTTTTCCGTTATGGTACATTTCTAGTAATGCAACCAGAGCATGTTGAACTAGAGGGCCTCCAGATGGCGCCTGTGTATACTTGTTTCTTTTTTCTTCAATTGTATGAGGCGCATGATCCGTGGCAATTACATCTATGCGATCGTCCAACAATGCTTCCCATAAACCATCTCTATCCTTTTTACTTTTTACTGCAGGATTCCATTTAATATGTGTCCCTTTTGTTTTATAATCCTCCTCTGAAAACCACAAGTGGTGCACACATACTTCCGCAGTAATTTTCTTTTCTAAAAGCGGTTTATCATTTGAAAATAAATTTGTTTCTTTTTTGGTAGAAAGATGAAATACATGAAGCCTTGCGCCTGTTTTTTTTGCAAGTTCAATGGCCTTTGAAGAGGAAATATAGCAAGCTTCTTCATTTCTAATTTTCGGATGCATTTCTATAGGAATATCATCTCCATACTTATCAAGATAGATCTCCAAGTTGTCTTTAATGGTTTTTTCATCTTCACAATGAACGGAAATTAATAAGTCTGTTTTCTTAAATATTTCCTCTAACACATCCGGATTGTCAACGAGCATATTTCCTGTTGATGAACCTAAAAATAATTTTAATCCTGCTACATTTTTAGGATCTACCTTTAATATTTCATTTAAATTGTCATTTGTACCGCCAAACATAAAGCTATAATTTGCCCAGGAAGTATTTTTCGCGATTAAAAATTTCTCCTCAAGCTTTGCTATTGTAGTGCTTTGTGGAACAGTGTTGGGCATTTCTATAAAGGAAGTAATACCCCCTGCTACTGCTGCTTTTGATTCGGTTTCTATAGTTGCTTTATGAGTTAAACCTGGTTCTCTAAAATGAACTTGATCGTCTATTAATCCCGGAATTAAGTAGTTATTATCAGCTTCTATTATATTAATATCAGTTGTATTAACGTTTATAGACTTCGAGATTTTTAAAATGATATCACCATCGATCAAAATATCTCTTTTCTTGATGTTTCCCTCATTAACAACCCTAGCATTCTTAATTAATGTCTTTTTCATTAAATCTCGTATTTGGTGAATAAACTTTTAAATTTCATTGAAATAACTCCAAATATTGCTTCTGAAATAATGCCCCCACTCATTTTTGATTCTCCCTTTGTTCTATCTGTAAATATAACAGGGACCTCTGTAATTTTAAATTTATGGAGATAAGCTTTAAACTTCATTTCTATCTGAAAAGCATAGCCTACAAATTGAATTTTTTCTAAATTAATTTTTTCTAAAACCTCTCGCTTATAGCAAACAAATCCTGCAGTTGTGTCAGATATACTCATACCAGTTATAAATCTAACATATTTAGATGCCAACCAAGAAAGTAAGACCCTACTCATTGGCCAGTTAACAACATTTACTCCTGTTTTGTATCGAGATCCTATGGATAAGCTTGCCCCATCTCTATCACAAGCTTCATAAAGTCTCAATAGATCAGTGGGGTTGTGCGAAAAATCAGCATCCATCTCAAAAATATAGTTGTAGCTTTTTGTTAAAGCCCACTTAAACCCGTGAATATAGGCGGTGCCTAGACCTAACTTATTCATTCTTTTTTCAAGAAATAACTTAGCTGGAAACTCGTCCATTAAATGTTGAACAGTTGCTGAAGTTCCGTCAGGAGAATTATCGTCAACAATGAGAATGTCAAACTCTTTTGGCAATGAAAATACATCACGAATTAATCGCTCTATATTTTCAATTTCATTGTAAGTTGGTATAATTACCAAAGAGTTAGACATAGGTTATATTTTAAACAAATGTAACTTTTTTAGGTTAATTTATCGTAAATGAAATTATAAATGAGTCTTCATAATAGATATAAAAATTCTACCTTTATATTCTTTAATACAATATGCAAAACATTCATAGAACCATAGAATCACTTGACTGGATTACGTTCATTTTAGTTGGATGTGTGATCCTAGTTACTGTTTTAAGAGTTGTTTATCCAAAACGATTTGATGATTTTATAAAATTACCAATATCAAATAATTATTTTTTAACAAAAGGCAAATTTGAGGAATTAAAACATCCATTTAGTGTACTATTTTTTTTAATTCAAGTACTTACCTTATCATTATTTATCTTTTTATTTTTTTTGGAAAAAAGAGAGGTAAGTGCTACGATTTTTATCAAAATCACATTAGCTTCTTTTACTTTCATTTTGATATTTCATTTTGATAAAAACTTGTATTGAAAAATTAATTGGCTCCATTTTCGACATAGAAACAATCATAAATAATTATATATTCACTAAACTCAGCTATAGAAACTTTATCTCTTTATTTCTAATAGTTTTAAATTTCATTTTTTATTTTTCTGTTGAACCCACTATATTATTACTATTTATCTTCAGCGGGTTTATTGTTTTGCTAAATCTGTTCATTTTATTTATCAATTATAAAAATTACAGAAGTTTAATTTTTAGTAATTTCTTCTATTTTTTATTGTATATTTGCGCTCTTGAAATTTCACCTTATTTGATAATTTACAAAGTAATAGTTTAAAATAGGTTAATAAATAAAGTCGTTTGTATGAAAGTGAAAACTATCTTAGTTTCTCAACCTGAGCCAAAGGTCGAAAATTCTCCTTATTTTGATTTAATTGACAGACAAAAAGTAAAAATTGACTTCAGGAGTTTTATTCACGTTGAGGGGGTTACAAGTAAAAGTGTTCGTGCACAAAAAGTAGACCTAAGTAAATTTACTGCAATCATATTAACAAGTAGAAATGCCGTTGATCATTACTTTAGAATAGCTGAGGAATTACGATTTAAAGTTCCAGATGCAATGAAATATTTTTGTCAAAGTGAAGCCGTAGCATATTATTTACAAAAATATGTTGTGTACAGAAAGCGTAAAATTTATGTTGGCAAAAGAACTTTTTCAGAATTAACACCGATTATAAAAAAATATAAAACAGAAAATTTTCTACTTCCGTCTTCAGATAAATTAAAAGCTGATATCCCAGAGAAAATGAATGCTCTTGGAGTAAACTGGAAAAAAGCAACTTTTTATAATACCGTAGTAAGTGATCTTTCTGATTTAAGAAATGTATACTATGATATTTTAGTGTTTTTTAGTCCTAGTGGAATAAAATCTCTTTTTGAAAATTTCCCTGATTTTGAACAAAATGATACGAGAATTGCTGTTTTTGGAAATACCACTGTTAAAGCTGCTACCGAAAAAGGATTGCGTGTAGATATTCAAGCGCCAACTCCAGAAACACCCTCCATGACGATGGCTTTAGAAAAATACATCAAAGCTGTAAACAAAAAATAACTGATCCAGTCATTTCTAACCTAATGGTGGAGCTCCAGCCATGATTTCTTCATTGGCATAAGATTCAAACTTTTTAAAGTTTTCTTTAAATGATGCCGCTAATTTATGTGCCGTCTCATAATATCCTTTATCGTTTCCCCATGTTGCCCTTGGGCTCAATACGTCAGTGGGTACATTTGGACAGATTCTTGGTTGTTGCAAACCAAAAACTGAGTGAATATGGTAATTATCCGCATTTACTTTTTCCAACGAACCGTCAATAGCTGCAGTTATCATAGCTCGTGTATATTTTAACTTCATTCTAGTTCCAACACCGTAAGGACCTCCAGTCCAACCAGTATTGACTAGCCAAACGGTAACCCCTGCTTCTTGCATTTTTTTACTGAGCATTTCAGCATATTTAGTTGGATGTAAAGGCATAAATGGGGCTCCAAAACAAGCTGAAAAACTTGGTAAAGGTTCATCTACCCCAGCCTCTGTTCCAGCAACTTTTGCTGTATAGCCGCTAATAAAGTGGTAAGCTGCTTGACCAGGCGTCAATTTGGAAATTGGAGGTAAAACCCCAAAAGCATCCGCAGTTAAAAAGAATATATTTTTTGGATTTTTACCAATAGAGGGGACCTGTATATTTTCTATGTGGTCAATGGGATAACTAACTCGAGTATTTTGAGTTATAGAAATATCATCAAAATCAACAGTACCATCTTTGTCCATTACTATATTTTCGAGGATAGCTCCAGCTTTAATCGCTTTGAAAATATCAGGTTCATTTTGTTCAGATAAATTAATAACCTTTGCGTAACATCCACCTTCAAAATTAAAAACAGTATTCTCAGAGGTCCATCCATGTTCGTCATCCCCAATTAATTTTCTATCTGGATCTGCTGAAAGTGTTGTTTTTCCGGTTCCGGATAAACCGAAAAAAATTGCGGTCTCACCGTCTTTACCAACATTTGCTGAGCAATGCATTGGCATTGTATTTTTAAAAACTGGGAGAATAAAGTTTAATGCAGAAAAAATTCCCTTTTTAATCTCTCCTGTGTAACCTGTTCCGCCTATTAGAGCAATTTTTTTTGTAAAATTTAGAATCGCAAAGTTATGTTGACGGGTACCATCTATTTCTGGATCTGCTTTGAACCCCGGAGCATTTACAACAAGCCATTCTTTTTTAAAATTTTCTAATTCACTATTTGATGGACGTAAAAACATGTTATAAGAAAACATATTAGACCATGAATATTCATTGATGACTCGAATATTCAACTTATAGTTATCATCAGCACAAGCATAACAATCTCTTACATAAATTTCATTATCAGAGAGGTAAGCAGTTACTTTTGAATATAATTTATCAAACTTTTCAGATGAAAAAGGGATGTTGATATCCCCCCACCATATTTTATCATTGGTAATATCATCTTTTACTATAAAACGATCCATTGGAGATCTACCGGTGAATTCTCCTGTGTTGATAGCTAAAGCACCACTACTTGCAAGTTTCCCTTGCCCGTTTGATATGGTATCATTTTGTAATTGTTCTGCAGTAAGTTGATAATTAACTTTTGCATTATGAATTCCGTAATTATCTAAAGAAATATTTTTTTTAGTTTGGTTTTTATTTACCATAACTTTTTTTGTTGTTGTTGTGCGCAAAATTAATAATTCTATTAAAAACAGCCGTCCAATATTAGAAGTTTTGTATTTTTTTATTCACAATTATTCCATAGGCCAATCGTAACCATCCTGCTACCAATAATAAACCCCCAATAGGCGTTGCGATAATAAATGTTTTAGTGTTGATTAAAAAAACATCTTTCAGTGCTATAAAATAAATAGATCCTGAAAATAATAAAATTCCAAAAACAAAAAAACGAGAAACCCATTTTTGAGTTTTTTGGTCAATAAAGGCTGAAAATCCAATAATAAGCAATAAAATAACATGAAACATCTGATAACGCACTCCTGTTTCAAAGGAAGTAATTGTTTTTTCAGAAACTATTTCTTTCAAACCGTGAGCACCGAATGCTCCTATTATAACAGTTAAAGCTCCCATAACATCAGCCAATACAGTAGCTCCCATAACAGCAGCCAATACAGTAATTTTTTTATTAAAATTCATCTCTAAAATATTTATTATTTAGTAAATTCGTATGGTTATAATTTAGCATCAAATTTACGAAAACACATCCAATGAGAAACATATTAATTATAGGAGCAGGAAGATCAACAACGTCGTTAATACGATATCTTATTGAAAAGTCAAGCTCTGAAAATTTACACATTACCATTGGAGATATCTCTTTAGAATCTGCACAAAAATTGACGAAGAACCATCTTAACGCTAAAGGGATTTTGCTAGATGTTTTCAATGAAAAACAACGAGAAGAAGCAGTTAAAGCAGCTGATATTGTCATATCTATGTTACCTGCTCGATTTCACATAGAAGTAGCAAAAGATTGTATTACTTTTGGAAAAAACTTAGTTACAGCCTCCTACATAAGCGATGAAATGCAAGCCTTAAACAAAGAGGTGGTAGAAAAAGGATTGGTATTTATGAATGAAATAGGTGTAGATCCAGGAATCGATCATATGAGTGCCATGCAGGTAATTGACACTATCAGAGATAAAGGAGGAAAACTGATGTTATTTGAATCTTTTACCGGTGGATTAATAGCTCCAGAAAGCGATGATAATTTATGGAATTATAAATTTACCTGGAATCCTAGAAATGTTGTACTAGCTGGACAAGGAGGAGCTGCCGAATTTTTACAAGAAGGGCTTCATAAATATATTCCATACAACAGATTATTCCGTCGTACTGAGTTAATAAAAATTAAAGGTTATGGAGAGTTTGAGGTTTATGCTAACCGAAATTCTTTAAAATACCAAAAAGTATATGGATTTAAAGATATTTTAACTTTGTACAGAGGCACCATTAGGCGCGTTGGCTTTAGCCGCGCTTGGAATATTTTTGTGCAACTAGGAATGACAGATGATAGCTACACAATTCCTAATTCTGAAAACTTATCTTATCGAGAATATGTAAATTTATTTTTACCCTATTCGCCAACAGATTCAATAGAATTAAAGCTTCGCCATAATTTAAAAATAGATCAAGATGATCTGATATGGAAAAAACTTAGAGAAATAGATATTTTTAACAGTAAAAAATACTTAGAGATTAAAAATGCTACCCCTGCTCAAGCACTTCAGAAAATTTTAATGGAAAAGTGGGCATTAGCTAAAGAAGATAAAGATATGATCGTAATGTATCATAAGTTTGGCTATGAGTTAAAAGGCAAAAATTATCAAATAGACAGTAGTATGGTTACTGTAGGGGAAGATCAAACCTATACTGCCATGTCAAAAACAGTAGGGTTACCAGTAGCTATAGCTGCTCTAAAAATTTTGAATAAAACAATTACTACTCCAGGAGTGTTAAGGCCTATTGACAAAGAAGTTTATAAACCAATTTTGAAGGAATTAGAAACCTATGGGGTTCAGTTTAATGAAGAAAAAAAAGAGTATTTAGGATATAACCCTGACAACTTAGACTAAGTAACCTCTATTTTCTGCCTAAAAACATACTTATAAAATAAAGAAGTGTTGCTAGAGATCCCAATGCTGCTACTACATAGGTTCTTGCTGCCCATTTTAATGCATCTTTTGCTCCTGCATGTTCCTCTTGTGTTACCATATTTTTATTCTCTAACCAAGCCAATGCGCGATTACTAGCATCAAATTCTACTGGTAGAGTTATAAAAGTAAATAAAGTAGTTATCGCAAAAAGTACAATCCCAGCTAAAAACAACATCGAACCTAAGGCACTTCCTGAGTACATTAAAATCAATCCTGCCATAATTACAAAATTCGAAATTTTACTTGAAAATCCTACTGCTGGTACAATTTGTGAACGCAAGGTTAACCAGTTGTATGCTGTTGCATGTTGAACTGCATGACCGCATTCGTGAGCAGCTACCGCAGCAGCAGCAGCATTTCGTTGAGCGTACACGGCTTCACTTAAATTAACTGTTTTGTTAACTGGATTGTAATGATCTGTTAATTGACCTTTAGCTGAAACAACTTGAACATCAGTAATACCATTGTCTAAGAGCATTTTTTCAGCAATTTCTTTACCACTCAATCCATTCTTAAGTTGAATTTTTGAATATTTTTTAAACTTACTTTTTAGTTGGTTACTAACATACATACTCACTAAAAAGATGATCCCTGCTAATAAATAATATCCTCCCATATTTCTTACCACTAAGTGGATTTAATTTGATTATTTTTTTTGATACTGCAAACACTATGCAAAATAATTTTCCCGAATAATTTTACTAAATAAATCGAAAATATACTTAAAAAATTACCCTACTATATTTACAATCTTTCCAAGAACTACAATCACTTTCTTTGGAGTTCTTCCTTCCAAATAATGAATCGTTTTCTCGTGTGACATTACGACAGCCTCAATTTCATCTTTAGACATATCAATTGGTAGTTCTAGGGTAAATCGCATTTTTCCATTAAAGGAAATTGGATACTTTTTAACATCCTCTATTAAATATTTTTCTTCAAATTTTGGAAATGGTGCTGTCGATATACTTTCTTTGTTGCCTAGTTTACTCCACAGTTCTTCAGAAATATGAGGTGCATATGGTGATAATAATATCAGTAATGGCGCCAACACTTCTTTTGAATTGCATTTTCGAGTCCCCAGTTCATTTACAGCAATCATGAATGTAGAAACTGAAGTATTAAAACTAAAATTTTCAATATCTTCAATTACTTTTTTAATGGTTTTATGTAGTATTTTCAAACTATCCTTAGACGCTGCTTGATCAGATACAAAGAAACTATCTTCTAATCCAGAATGAAATAACCTCCAAGTCTTTTTTAAGAAAGAATACACCCCAGTAATTCCAGCTGTACTCCATGGCTTAGCTTGTTCTAAGGGGCCTAAAAACATTTCATACATCCGTAAAGTATCAGCTCCGTATTGTTCGCAAATATCATCTGGATTTACTACATTGTATTTTGATTTAGACATTTTCTCAACCTCTCTACTCACTTTAAAAGAACCATCTTCCTCAGTAATAAACTCAGCATCTTTAAAATCGGATCGCCAGTTTTTAAATGCTACCATGTCTAATTCGTTAGAGGCATTAACAAAAGATACATCGGCATGAATTGGTTGAGTTTTTAAATTTCCTATTTGACCGATAGAAACTAACTTATTTTCTGCTTCAACTCTGTGAACAAAAGCGCTTTCTCCCAGAATCATACCTTGATTAATCAATTTTTTAAAAGGCTCATCAACATTTAAAAAACCCCTGTCTTTTAAAAACTTTACCCAAAATCGACTGTATAATAAATGTCCTGTTGCATGTTCACTTCCTCCAATATATAAATCGACATTTTCCCAATAATCTATTGCTTCTTTTGATGAAAATTCGGCTTTATATTGCTTCTTTTGATGAAAATTCGGCTTTATTTAAAGCGTCCATGTAACGAAACATATACCAACTACTTCCTGCCCAACCTGGCATGGTATTTAATTCTAATGGAAATACCTTAAGATGATCTATAAGATCATTAGACACGATTGTATTTTCAGAAGCGTCCCAAGCCCAAATACTCGCTCGACCAAGAGGTGGATCACCAGACTCTGTTGGTAAATATTTTTCAATCTCTGGCAAACGAATTGGCAAAAATTTTTCATCTATCATTTGTGGTAATCCATCTTTATAATATACTGGAAAGGGTTCTCCCCAATATCGCTGCCTCGAAAAAACCGCATCACGCAAACGATAGTTAATTTCCTTCGTACCACAGTATCTTTTCTCTAACTCTTGAATAACTTTATTGGTTGCATCTAAATAAGAACAACCGTTTACGAAATCGCTATTTGTGATTATTATACCCTCTTTTGAAGTGTGAGCTTGTTCAGAGATATCAACATCTTTAAATATATTTTTGATTGAAATATCAAAGTGCTTTGCGAAATCCCAATCTCTTTGATCTCCGCATGGAACAGCCATAACAGCTCCTGTGCCATATCCAACCAAAACATAATCACCAATCCAAATAGGGATTAACTCATTTGTTAACGGATGTTTAGCATAGGCTCCTGAAAAAACACCTGTGATATTTTTAACATCTGCCATTCGCTCTCGTTCACTTTTCTTTGCAGTAGTGGTGATATACTTTTCCACCTCAATACGTTGTTCAGAAGTTGTAATTTTATCGACTAACTCATGTTCTGGAGCTAACGTTAAAAAAGTTACACCAAAAATGGTATCGGGTCTTGTAGTAAACGTTTTTATGGTTAATTCTTTAACTTCTTCTCTATCGTCCAACACCTTAAACTCAACAGCAGCACCAACTGATTTTCCTATCCAGTTACGCTGTGTCTCTTTTAGAGATTCGCTCCAGTCTAAAGTGTCTAATCCTTGTAAAAGTCGTTCTCCATAAACTGAAATACGCATACTCCATTGAGTCATCTTTTTCTTTAGTACGGGAAAACCGCCTCGTTCAGAGACTCCACCTATAATTTCATCGTTAGCTAGTACAGTTCCCAATTTAGGACACCAATTAACCTCCGTTTCTGCCAAGTATGTTAACCGGTAGTTTAATAAAACTTTTTGTTTTTTTTCCTCAGAAAAATTATTCCAAATTTCTGCTGTAAAATTAGATTGATTCGGGTCACATTTTGCAGCTAAACCAATATTACCTTCTTTTTCAAAAATATCAATTAGGTGGGTAATAGGAAACGCTTGTTCTTTTTGTTTACAATACCAAGACTCAAATAATTGAATAAAAATCCATTGCGTCCATCTGTAATATGTTGGATCAGAGGTTTGTACTTCTCGGCTCCAATCAAAAGAAAAACCGATTTTATCTAATTGTTCTCTATAGCGCAATATATTTTCTTTGGTTGTTTTTGCAGGATGTTGTCCTGTTTGTATCGCATACTGCTCGGCAGGTAGTCCAAAAGAATCGTAGCCTTGAGGGTGTAATACATTAAAACCTTGATGCCTTTTATAACGAGCATAAATATCACTTGCTATATAACCTAATGGATGACCAACATGCAACCCAGCTCCGGATGGATAAGGAAACATATCTAAAACATAATATTTCGGTTTGTCGCTTTGGCTTTCTGCTCTAAATGTTTGGTTTTCTGCCCAAAACTTTTGCCATTTGGCTTCAATCTCGTTGAAATGATAATTGCTCATACACATGAAAAATTAAAATGCTAGAATACAAATTAGCCTCGATCACATTTTAAATAAAATTTTTTAATAAATTATTTACGAATGCAAATTTAAGAGTATTGTTTGAAAGACAAAAGCTTAAACGTTTCTATTACGAAAACCAAAAAAAAGAAAAATGGATAATTTATTATTTGAAACCATAATTTTTTTAAATTCAAACCTAAATTTAATTGTATTTTTACCTCATTAATTAATTTTTTATGTCATCTTCATTTGAAAAATATCAAAAAAGAAGGTTAATTTCTTCTTACTTTTCTGTTGTAATTAGTATTTCTCTCGTATTATTTTTATTAGGATTATTAGGGCTTTTAGTTCTAAATTCTCAACGTGTTGGTGATTTTTTTAAAGAACAAATTGCAGTTACTATATTCTTAAAAAACGACGCTAAAGAGGTGGAAATTACCCAACTAAAACAAAGCTTAGCCATGGCAGAATACACAAAATCTGCAGAATATGTATCAAAAGAACAAGCGGCCGAAGAACATAGTGAAACCATTGGAGAAAACTTCACTGACTATCTAGGTTATAATCCTTTACAAAATAGTATAGATGTTCACCTAATCGCAAAATATGTAAGTCCAGCTATAATTGAAGAAATTACCTCTGAAATTAAAAATAAAAAATTTGTAGACGATGTAGTTTACGACCAACCTTTAATTGCCAAGTTATCTGAAAATGTTAAAAAAATTAGTTTTTGGGTACTGATAATCAGTAGTGTTTTTCTGTTAATTGCTATTTTATTAATTAACAGCTCCATCCGTCTTTCTGTTTATGCGAAGCGATTTACCATAAAAACAATGCAGATGGTTGGAGCAACTAAATCGTTTATCAGACGACCTTTCATCTGGAGAAGCGTTCGATTAGGTATTATTGGTGCAACTATTGCCCTTATTGGTATGGGAATTGTTTTGTTTTATTTAGACCAAACATTTAAAGAACTAGAATTGTTACAAGGTAAATTAATACTAGTATTTTTATTTGGTTTCATTTTTATAATGGGGATATTTATTTCTTGGGTTAGCACCTATTTTGCAACGCAACGATTTTTGAACTTAAGATCGGACGAATTATATTACTAATAGTCAAAAAAATCTATCAAGCAATTAAGGATAAAAACGATACTATAAAATAAAAAAGTTAAATTGCACCGTTGTTTTTTATGGGAACACTCAAAAAATTAAGTCTACAAAATCATCATTTATTCAGTGTTTAAATACTAGCTAAAATGGGAGAACAAAAGAGAAAAGAACAAACTAAAAAAAGTAATGAATTCATATTTCGAAAAAAAAACTATAAGTTTATGATCATTGGCATTTCATTTATTGCTTTAGGGTTTATATTAATGTCAGGAGGTGGCAGTGACAACCCAAATGTTTTCAATCCAGAAATTTATAATTGGAGACGTATTCGTTTAGCGCCAACACTTATCCTGATAGGTTTTGCTATTGAAATCTATGCGATTTTATTAAACCCAAATAAAGATTCTTAAATGGATAGTTTCGATGCTATCATTCTTGGCATTATTCAAGGATTCACTGAATTTCTTCCCGTGTCATCTAGTGGTCATTTGGAATTAGGAAAAGCTATTTTAGGAGACAAATCTGTTCCAGAAGATAGTTTGTTATTTACCGTAGTCCTTCACTTTGCGACAGCTTTAAGTACTATAGTTGTTTTCAGAAAAGATATTTGGAAAATCTTACGTAGTTTATTAAAATTTAATTGGAACGAAGAAACTGAATTTACAGTCAAAATTATCGTTTCTATGATTCCTGCAGTAATAATTGGCTTATTATTTGAAACACAATTAGAATCTTTTTTTGGTGGCAATATTGCTTTTGTAGGTTTGATGCTACTAATTACTGCTCTTTTATTATGGTTAGCAGATCGATCTAAAAAAACAGAAAAAAAAGTATCTTATTCCAATGCATTTATAATTGGTATTGCCCAAGCGATTGCAATGCTTCCTGGAATTTCAAGAAGTGGAGCTACCATTTCAACTTCTGTTTTAATAGGCAATGATAAAAGTAAAGCAGCACGTTTCTCTTTTTTAATGGTTATTCCTCTAATATTCGGAAAGATTATAAAAGATTTAATAGGGGGTGAATTATTTATAGAGACTATTGATATAACTTCACTTACACTAGGGTTTATAGCCGCTTTTATAAGTGGATTAATCGCTTGTACTTGGATGATAAAACTAGTCCGTCAAAGTAAATTGACTTACTTTTCAATTTACTGTATGGTAGTTGGTCTAATAGCAATATTTATAAGCTTATAATAGTTATGATGAAAACTTTAGATACCTACAAAGAAGGGAAGGTTCTTTTGATTGATAAGCCTTTAAATTGGACTTCATTTCAAGTAGTTAATAAAGTTAGATGGCTCATTAAACAGCAATTCAGCATTAAAAAAATTAAAGTTGGTCATGCTGGCACTTTAGACCCTTTAGCTACCGGTCTATTAATTTTATGTACTGGTAAGTTCACAAAAAAAATAGAAACCTATCAAGCCCAAGTAAAAGAATATACGGGTACTATCACACTAGGAGCTACCACACCAAGCTACGATTTAGAATCAGAAATAGATCAAAAATTCGATATTTCAGAAATTTCTGAAGAGGATATTTTAAAAAACACCCAACAATTTCTTGGTGAAATACAACAACAACCACCTATCTTTTCCGCGTTAAAAAAAAACGGTAAACGCCTTTATGAATATGCTAGAGAGGGATCGAAAATTGAAATCCCCTCAAGAGCTGTGACTATCAAAGAATTTGAAATTACTAAAATTGAACTTCCATGTATAGAATTTAGAATTGTCTGTGGAAAAGGAACCTATATCCGTTCACTGGCCCATGATTTTGGAAGGTCATTAAATAATGGTGCTCATCTTTCCGGTCTTAGGAGAACAAAAATTGGTGAATTTAGGGTTGAAGACGCTATAAGTGTTTTAGAGTTTGAGAAGTTTATCAAAAGTTAATAAATTTTTATGAAAAAAAATAGATGTTCTTGGTGTGGAAATGACCCCTTATATATTCGTTATCACGACGAGGAATGGGGGGTTCCATTATACGATGATCAAGCATTATTTGAGTGTTTAATTTTAGAAACTTTTCAAGCTGGTTTGAGCTGGATTACCGTCCTTAAAAAAAGAAAAAACTTTAGAGATGCTTTTGATCGTTTTGATTATCATAGAATAGCCACTTACGATGAAAAAAAAATAGAATCGCTACTGCAAAATTCTGGTATTATTAGGAATAAATTAAAAATACTTTCAGCGATTAGCAATGCGAAATATTTTATGGAAATTCAAAATGAATTTGGTAGTTTTAGAAAATACATTTGGGGGTTTGTTAATGAAAATTCGATAAAAAATTATTTCAAAACAACCTCAGAATATCCAGTAAAAACCTCACTGAGTGAAGCTATTAGCAAGGATTTAATAAACAGAGGTTTTAAATTTGTGGGACCAACAATTATCTATGCTTTTATGCAAGCTTCAGGGATGGTTAACGACCATTTAGAAAGTTGTTATAGATATCTAGGTTTTAGATATCTAGAAGTTTAAAATATTACCAGAACGCTTCATTTTAAAGTTTAATTACTTTTTTTGTTACCCTTCCAAAATCGCCTTCAAAAGTTACTAAAAGTGTTCCTTTCCATTCTTTTTTTAAGGCAAGTGTTAATATTCCGTTAGCATCAGCAATGGTCGTAGTATTCAATTTTTGTCCTAAAATATTATAAATCGAAACCTCAACTGCTCCTTCAATCTGATTTAATTGAAAAGATACCTCTTCGCTAGCTGGATTTGGATAAGGTGCTGAAATATTATTGTCAGCCCATTCTTCGTTGGAAAGATTGGAAACTGGACCCATTCTTCGTTGGAAAGATTGGAAACTGGAAAAGTCCAAAAACCCTCAGGTGCTACCAATGGTCTTGCTAACGATTTTCCTGAATTTGCTTCAGCCTCAATATAATATTCAATACTCTCCGCACCAGATGGTATCAATAAATCTACCGACCAATTATCATCACCAATTATAGTCATAGATAACTGATTAAATTCTGACTCTCCAGCTTCTCTCCAATAAACGGTAGCATTATTAATACCAGAAATATGCTTTATCATAGCATTTATAGACACGCTAGTATTACTTGTAGGCACTTCATTAATTGGTTGATGGACTATCCAAAGGGGCTCATCTACCCCAATAGTGTGAGTGATACAATGTATGGCTCCTAAACTTGCTATAAGAGGTTCGTTAGAATTATCTACATCAATTCCTACCACATTGTATCCCGGCAATAATTCTCTTAGATAGTCGAGGGCTGGTTCATCTACTTCTGGGCGGTAAGTTGGTACTATTATTGACTTGTTTACAAAAACAGCATTACTATAAGTACGATAATAACCTCCAGTATCAGGGTAACTCCCTGAGCTGCTTGGCGGAGCATCAATCCATTTTATTTCATAAGGAGTACCAAAAGGAGATTGGAAATTACTTAAAACATAATCAATATTTTCCTCAATTTGTGGACCATCTGCAACTCCCTCTGGATATTTGCTGACTAGGATTGTTTCTTCATCTAAAAGCTTCATGTGCATATCGATATGATGAATCTCATCATAAGGTAAAGTTTCCATTTTAATATAGTTTTCAATTCCCATGTATGCATTCATAATGGCATCTATTTCTTCTTCTGTTTTAGCAGAGACATTGTAAGGATTTCCTGGTTCATTTTCCTCTAGAATTAAATTAGAAGCAAATGCATTGCCCAACCCATCCGACATATAGTTCCCTCCGGTATTTACCAGATCATTTGTTCCAGTATCGGTCACATAAATAGGCATCCCTACCATCGTTGCGTGTTGGGTTGGCATAATGTCATCTAAAGGTCTTGGACGGTTATAAATCCAGTCAGTGAGTGCCCTCTCGCCCACATCCTCCGAATAAATGGTATTTCCACCATAATCACGAATCCAAATACTATTACTCCCAGTGTTTAAAAACTCGACATTCGTTAAATCAACCCCTTGATTTGATAAATAATTAGTAACGCTTGATTCATTTTGTGTTGTGATTAAAACTTTACATTCTTGAACACCAACTTCAACAATTTGACGTAATATATTTTGATAAGCATTGGTCCATCGTATTACTAAGTACTCCACTTCTTCCCATTCTGCTGCTGCTCTTACTGGACCCTCTGGAGGATCTGAAATTACAAGACTATTGAATTGAAATTGAGGTAGTAGCTCTCTCTCGGTCTCCGTTAATCCTTTTGGAAGTTCTTCTTGTGCTGTTAGATAAAAAATAGAAAAAAACAGAATAATAAATGAATACGATTTCAGGGCTAAGTTTTTCATTTTTGGTAATTTATTTCCAAAGATAGTAATCCAACAGTTATTATTTTAAGTATTTCAAAAATTCATTTCTTGGAATTTCTTGAGCGCCAAGACTCTCTAGATGTAGGGTATACATTTGACAATCTATGAGTTTGTATTTTTTAGCTTGTATTTTTTTTACTAGATAATAGAAAGCAATTTTTGAAGCATCATTTTTCTTACTGAACATACTTTCTCCACAAAATATATTTTTTTCTTTTAAATCAATTCCATAAAGCCCTCCAACTAACTGATCGCCTAACCAAACTTCTATAGATTGGGCATATCCTTTTTTATGAAGTTGAAGGTAAGCGGTTATCATATTTTTTGTTATCCAAGTACCTTGCTGTCCTTTTCTTTTAATTTTAGAGCAACAGTTTATAACTTCTTCAAAAGATTTATTATATGTTATGCTAAATTTCTTACTGAAAATTGTTTTTTTTAAACTTTTTGAAACTTTAAAGTTTTTTGGAAATAAAATCATACGAGGGTCTGGACTCCACCACAATAGAGGTTGACCTTCATTAAACCATGGAAAAATTCCTAAACGATAGGCATGCAAAAGTCTTTCTACTGAAAGATCTCCTCCTATAGCTATTAATCCATCTTTGTCAGATTCGTCGTGACTTGGAAACCAAATAGATTTAGATAATTGATACAATAGTTTTTTTTAAATAAAAAAACCTAAAAACTGTAAAATACTGATCTTTAGGTTTTTAATTAATAAAACTTTTTATTTAGAAGGGAAGATCATCTTCTGCTTCTGTCTTAATGTTATCTGCAGCTTGAAAAACTTCCTCAGGTGGCATCGGGGGCATGTCTGGGGATCCAGCTGTTGCCATATTTTCAATTCTCCAACCCTGTATAGAATTAAAATATTTAACTTCGCCTTGTGGATTTGTCCATTCTCTTCCTCTTAAATTGATACTGATTTTCACATCTTGACCAACTGAAAAATTATTTAGCAAGTCTGTTTTGTCTTGAACAAACTCTACCATTATAGATTGCGGATATTGCTCTGCAGTAGTTACTACAATCTCTCTTTTTCTAAAACCATTACTACCAAATTCCTGCGTTTCGCCAATTAATTTGATCTTTCCTTGTACTTCCATCTTAATTTATATTATTAGTTACTTTATTTTCATTAAATCTTTAGCTAAAAGCAATTTAAACGCATCCAAAATTGTTCCTTTTCGCAACATATCTTGTGCTTGCTTATGTATATTTTCTTTAGTACTTGTTTGAATATCAAAAGATTTTTCAACCTTTAAACTTATATATTCTTTGACTTCGTCCATAGTGGGAATCCTTTCAGAATTTCCTAAAATTCCAAGTTCATTTCCTGTTAGGATCGTACTATTTTTTATTGATATTGGGAGCGCATCTACTCCTATTCCTCTTGTTTTTATTGGCTTAATTACTTCAAACATCCCCTCCCTAGAACGGTTATACCAGTTACCCCCCATTCTAGCTACAGCGTCTATTTTATTTGCATCTATCTTTCCATCTGCATCTAAAATAGTTTCTTTTATGTGTAACTTTACTACTTCTGCGATTATTAAATTTCCTGCACCTCCTTGATTTCCTAAAGCAATAACATCATTTACTTTGCACTCGAACTGAACTGGTGCTTCTTGTACTCGTGGAGGTTTTACAATATCAGAAGCAACCTCAGTTAGTCCTGATTTTAAAAATTCATTGACTCCGGCAGGATATTCGGTAGAGGATAATGACATTTGTTGAACCATATCGTAATTTACGATATTAATTACGACCTCTTTGGTAATTAAAATATTTTCTAGAGTATGTTTAGTTGTATTATCTCTCACTCTTCTTGCTGGTGAAAAAACTAAAATTGGTGGATTAGCGCTAAATACATTAAAAAAACTAAAGGGTGACAGATTAACATTCCCGAGATCATCCACAGTGCTTGCAAAAGCAATTGGACGCGGGGAAACAGCACTTAATAAATAACCATGCAATTTTCCAGTACTAACTTCTTGAGGTAAGATTGATAACATCATAACAAATATATTGAAACGTCATCTTGTGTAAAAATATGTTTATACAATAATATCAACATATTTACTTTATATTTACTCAAAGCATTGATAAAAATTATATTAAAACTAGTATGCTAAAAAATAACTCATTTAATCGTTGGCTATTATTTATTTCTTCAGTAGGAATTATATTTTTAATCATATGGAATACATTTTCGTTTTTCAAGATTTTAAAAGAAAATGAACGAATAAAAATGGAGATATGGGCAACTGCACAAGAGGATATCAAAAAAAGTGATCAATTAAAATTAAGTTTTAGCGAAACATCGCTAGAAGTATTACAAAGTAATACGACGACCCCGATGATTTCATACAGTCCAAAAGAAGAAACTTATATTCATAGAAATATTTCTGAAAGTGAGATTAATACTGCTGAAAAAAGAAAAGAACTAATCAACCGGTTTACAGAAGAATATGAACCTATAGAGGTATTTTATAATAACGAATTATTACAAATTATCTATTTCGGAAATTCTCCATTAATAAATAAAATTAAATATTATCCCATTGCACTCATTTTTATAATGCTGCTTTTCTTTTTTGCTATTTACTTCTTTTTTAGAACTGCAAGAGCATCTGAACAAAACAAGCTTTGGGCAGGAATGGCTAAGGAAACAGCTCATCAAATTGGCACACCGCTTTCGTCTTTGGTAGGATGGACTGAGATATTAAAATCTGAAAATGTAGATCCCTCTTACATTCTCGAAATGGAAAAAGATATAGAAAGATTAAAAACGATTACTGACCGTTTCTCTAAAGTTGGTTCTGTTCCTACGATGAAAATTGCTGATGTAGTTAAAGAGACTAAAACTTCTTTTGATTACCTTCAAAGACGTTCATCCAAACTAATAAACTTCTCCATTGATCTCCCAGATGTTCCTTTAACAGTTAATTTAAATCCTCAATTATATAGTTGGACCATCGAAAATATTGTTAAAAACGGAATAGACGCAATGAAAGGCAAAGGAGACATTCATATATCTATTACTAGCAATTTAAAATCTGCTTTTATAAGAATATCCGATACCGGAAAAGGTATACCTAAAAAGGATTTTTATACTATTTTTTCACCAGGAGTTACCACTAAAAAAAGAGGTTGGGGCCTAGGGCTATCTTTAGCTAAAAGAATTATTGAAGGATATCATAAAGGAAAAATCAGAGTTTTAAAAAGTAGTGTAGATGAGGGAACTACTATGGAAATTATGTTACACCTTAAGGAGGTAGAGCCTTTATAAACTATCGAAGTTGATTTGTATTTTTTTTGCTAGATTAATAAATTCCTCATCAGTCAATACTACTTTAGACGTAAAAGACATATCTTTTAAATGATTCATGGGGATTAAATGTATATGAACATGCGGAACCTCAAGACCAATGACTGTCATTCCAACACGATTACATTCAATTGTTTTTTCCAAAGCCAGACCCACCTTTCTTGAAAAATTCATCAAGCCACTGTATGTTTTCACGTCTAAATCCAATAAGCGATCGACTTCTTTTTTTGGAACACAGAGTGTATGGCCTTTTGTATTGGGATTGATGTCTAAAAAAGCGAAAAAGTTCTCCGTCTCTGCTATTTTGTAGCAAGGAACTTCTCCATTGATTATCTTCGTAAAAATAGACATCAAATTTTAAACTCTAGTAATTTCTAAGACGTCAAATTTCATTGTTCCATTTGGAACAATAACTTCGGCCACATCTCCAACTTCTTTTCCTAATAAACCTTTCCCAATGGGTGAATCTACCGATATTTTTCCTGCAGCTAAATCAGCTTCACTCTGCGCAACTAATTTGTAAGTCATCTCCATTCCATTGGTGGTATTTCTAATTTTAACGGTAGAATGGATTAAGGCTTTCGAGGTATCTAATTGCGATTCGTCAATAATTCTAGCAGTTGACAAGGTAGCTTCTAGTTTAGAAATGTGCATTTCTAGCATTCCTTGAGCTTCTTTGGCAGCATCATATTCTGCATTTTCGCTTAAATCGCCTTTATCTCTTGCTTCAGCTATTGCTTGTGAAGCTTTGGGTCGCTCTACATCTTTTAATTGATTTAATTCGTCCCTTAATTTTTTTAATCCTTCCGCAGTATAGTATGAAATTTTACTCATAATTCTTCATTTTAATAATTTTTTACTGTGTTTCTTTAATTTTTTTCTTCATCTTTCACAGTAATAAAAAAATCCCACACGAGATGGGATTATACTCTACAAAGATACTAAAAAATAAAATATCAGCTGGTTTTTATTGTACTTTTGACTTTTAATTAAATAAAAATGAAAAATATATTATTTAGTTTACTGATAGTACTAAATTTAGTTTCATGCAGTAATAATGATGATAATAACCAAAATCAAAACCCGTATTTTGCGATTCTTCCAGTCAACATCAATTTAAACTTGAATTTACCCGAATATTCTGCATTAAAGTTTCCAGGGAATTCTATTATTTATACAAATCAGGGAATCAGAGGAATTGTTATTTACTGTGTGACTGAAAATCAATATATTGCCTCAGAATTAAGCGATCCCAATCACATTCCAAACAGTTGTTCTCGAATGATTGTAGAGGGGATTATTGCGTCTTGTCCCTGTGAAGACGGCAATAGTTACGATATTATTACTGGTCAATTTACCCCTCAAACAAATGACAAATATCCAATGGTACAATATCGAGCAGTGCGCAATGGAGATGTTGTAAATATCTTCAATTAAATTAAAATTTTACCGTTGCACCTACTAAAAAATTAATAGTTGCCTGAGGATTATAACCTGTACCCTCAATAGTTGTGGTGGTGGTTGGATCTGTCCAAGTATCATCATACGTGTAATAATATCCATTTGATACGTATTTTATATTAAAAATATTATTTACAAGTCCTGTTACCACTATTTCTCTTAAAAATGGAATGTTGTCAATCGTATAAGAAACATTAAAATCGTTTACAAAATAAGCATCTAATTTAGAGACATCACTATCTACATTCCCCATATATTGTTCACCAACATATTTAGTATACAGGCCTAATTGTAGGTTTGTAATGGGTTCGTATTCAAATTTATTTCCAGCTACAATGTTTGGAGAGAATGATAAATTTGTCGTCCCTAAATTTACCAATTCACCATCAATAGGCGATACAAAATCTAAATTTTTATTACTACTTAAAGCAAGATTTGGTAACATTCTAAAATTATCACAAATTAAAAATGTCGCATCTATTTCTACACCTAAACGATAGCTTTTTCCACTTGTAGCTCTTAGAGGAGCTCCTGTATCGTCAATAGCTCCTGTTAATACCAACTGGTCTTTATAATTCATAAAATAAATATTAGTATTTATAGTATTTTTTTGGGCTTTAAATCGCCATCCTAGTTCATAATCATCTAATTTTTCAGGCTTGGTTATTCCGTTTTCAAAGTCAGCTCTTCTCGGTTCTCTATGGGCTCTACCATAGGAAGCATATAACTGATTCTTATCACTTAATTCATAAGTTAAACCAGCTTTTGGATTAAAGAAATTATATTTCTCATCTACTTCTAATGGTACTCTATCTGAAGTTAAGCCTGTAGTTTTATAGGTTAAAAACCTTCCCTGTAAATCTCCGTAAGCACTCCATTGTTCATTAATTTTATAAGTAGCTTTAGCAAACACAGTAAATTCATCTTTCTTACCATTTCCTTCATAATAACGATCTCTTATTTCTGAGTTACTAGCATACTTAGCCCAAATTACTTCACCAAAGTGATCTCCATCGTAATGACTATAAAATGCTCCAGCAGTTATATCCAACTCATTTTTTTTATAATTAACATTGGCATTCACTACATAGTAATCATTATCCAACCAACGTCTGCGAATTAAATCGGTTGTATTTATAACCTCTCCTCCTATCTCAATAGGTTCAAAATCATAGAACTCAAAATCTTCATCTTCTTTATATTGCTCATAATATCCACGACCATAAGTATAATTTAACCCTAAATTAGTAGTCCAATTACTATTGATTTTCTGATTCCAAAACAGCTGATAATGATCTTGAGAATAATTATCGGTTTCATTGTCATAAAACTTAACATTTCCATCATCATCTGTATATATCCCTGCTGGATTATAGGCTCTATCGTTTTCTAAAGTTTCAGCATCAATACCGTACCAGGCTTGGTATGTTTTTTCCTTACCTCCAAATACCAATGCTTTAATTAATGTATTGTCATTTATAAAAGCACCCTGCAAGAAATAGGATTTTAAATCTGATGAGGCCCTGTCGATATATCCATCAGAAGTAATTTTAGATAGCCTTCCTGATACTTCAAAGTGGTCATTTAACAACCCTGTACTAAATTTTACATTGTATTTTTGGGAATTAAAAGATCCACCTGCGATACCTATTTCACTGAAAGCATTGTCGGAAACACCATCGCTCAGGATATTTAAACTAGCTCCAAAAGAACCTGAGCCATTGGTTGAAGTTCCAACACCTCTTTGTAATTGTAAGTTTTCAATAGATGATGCGAAATCTGGCATATTTACCCAAAAAGTTCCCTGACTTTCAGAATCATTATAAGGAATTCCGTTAATCGTAATATTTACTCTTGAGGCATCACTACCCCGAACTCGAATGTAAGTATAACCAATACCGGCACCGGCATCTGAAGTAGTTACAACAGAAGGTAAATAGTTTAATAGGACTGGAATATCCTGACCTAAATTAGTTTTCGCTAATTCTTCTTTATCTACATTGGAATGGGTAATGGGTGAATCGGTATCGACTCTAATGGATTTTACTAAAACCTCATCTAATATTTGAGTTTTAATAGTATCTTGAATTTTTTCTTGAGCATTTAAATTAACTAACATTAAACTTAAAGCTACGGTACAGAGTAGTTTTTTCATAATAAAAAATAAATTAAATAATAGAGGTAATTATTTTTTGTTATGTGTTGCGAAAGACTTTCTTTCAATTTTCCTAAACAGCATTACCTGTTCTAGGTTCTATGGGTATAATCTCAGCTTTTTAAAGCACCCCTTGAGATGAGTTACAAAAATAGACAATTAATCTATTTTAGGTAATTTTCTGTTTATTTTTTTTAAGGTGATTTTCTTTTTTTGTTGTAATCGTTTTTCAATCGACGCTTTGGATGGTTTTGTTTTTTTTCTAGATTTATTTTTAACTAAATTAAATTTTAACAATTCAATTAATCGATTAATTACTGAAATTTTATTTTGATGTTGACTCCTTGAATTACTACTAGAAATACTAATATAGCCTCCCGAAGATATTTTTTTACGAAGTTTTATACCAAGTAATTCTTTTTCGTCACCATTTAAGCCTTTTGAATTTTGAATATGAAAACTAACCAACACTTTGGAGGACGTTTTATTTACATGTTGACCTCCTGGACCGCTACTTTTTGTAGCTTTAAAATTAAATTCATTTATAATAGTTTCAATATCCATCTTGGGTACTATCAATTTTGAGAATGAGGTCGATGCTCTTTATGAAGTAAATCGTTAACCGTTTTTACTGGGTTAAAAGTTTTTAATGGCACCTCAACAAAAGCAGAATTCCAATAAGCCATAGCTCCGTTCCAATAAGCCATAGCTCCGTTCCAAAGTCCAGGTAATTCGAGAGCCTTTAATGATTTTCCATCTTGCGATTTAGTGCTAATAATGCCTGATTTAGGGTCAACGAATTTTGATAAATCAAATTTTTGACCCTTATAATTTTTAAGCCCACAAACAAGATCTACAGGATTAAAATGAGTGGCACTTTCAACAATGGCTTGATGATCCTGATTATTTGAATCAATTTGAGATATTTCTACGATTTGAAGTGTTGGAGGAGTATTGCCATTTTGTACCCAAAAAGGACCGCCGCCTGGTGCCCCTGTATTTTTGACTAAACCACAGACCCTAAGGGGTCTATTGAATATTTTTTTCATGGTAACAGAAGTCAGAATTGATTCTCTATTATTCAATTCATCCCTCAAAAAAGATTTCATTTCATTAAGTTTTTCTGTTGAGGTATTTTTTTTGTCTAACAAAACCAGATAGGAAAAGATTTTCTTTTGTAACCACAGTAATTTTCCTCCTAATACTTTTTTATAATAAGCGACTTCGTCAACAAATTGTTCTGCAACTACATTATCAATATTTTTTATAAAAACTATATCTGCGTCAATTTCATTCAAATTTTGAATTAAAGCACCATGCCCTGAAGGCCTTGTTACACAATTGTTATTAACATTTTTAAATAACGTATTGTCATTATTTACCGCTATGGTATCTGTTTCTTTTTTTTGAAATGAGTACGATATGTGGAATTTAGTTTTAGTTTTTTTAGAAACTCTATTTTTAATGGCTTCAAATTCTTTTTTAAAAAGATCAACGTGTTTTTTAGCGATGGTAAAGTGTAAATAAACATTATTATTTACAGAGGCGTAATAGGCAGATTCATAAAGGTGCTCCTCGAACGAGGTGGTGGAATATTTTTTATATTTATGAAAAGGAATCAATCCCTTTGGTAAATTACGATAATTTAGTCCTTTCTCTTCTAGCATTGTTTTTACCAATAAGAATGCCCTAGCACCTTTTGAACCATATCTAAAATCAGGATGAATTTCTTTTATTTTTTTTAAAACTGTATTATAAAAAGCAAAATCTTTTAACGAATTAATAAAGTTTTCTAAAAGTCTATTTTCTTTGTCATTTAAAAAGGTATCAAGTGTCGAATTATTTGGATTGTATTCATTTAAAAACATGAATAAAAATTGAAACATTCGTGAGGCAGCTCCAGAGGCAGGGACAAACTTTACAATTTCTTTTTTTTGCTTATTCAAATCATAATATTCTATAAGCCTATTTTGGTCGGCTTTGGATATCGATTCAATACCATTACCAATAGATCCTGACTTAACAATCTTTACAAAAGGGATTCCTTCAGAAAAAATTTTCAGCTGTTGACGAATATTTTCTAAAGTTAGCCCATGTTTTTTTAATTGCTCAATATCTGTTTTTAATAAACTCACTTATCTTTATTTAATAATTTATCAATGTATTTAACTGCCTTTTCAAGCCGTTCTTTTTTATCTCCTTTTAAAAGAATGTATGGCCTATTATAATCTTTTAATGCTTTCTCAAAAGAGTTAAACATTTCTAGTCTTTCCTCTGGCCTATCCCTAAGATCATCTGCTTCCCAAGGAGTATCAATATAGGTTAATAAATATAAATCATAATTATTTTCAATTGCATATTTATTTAAATGAGGATCGCAATCTCCATCATAATATTCCTCCGAATATACTTTTGTTTCAAGTAAATCCGTGTCGCATACTAGCACAGAATCGGTTTTTTTTGCAGATCTATTTTCAATTTCCATCTGCCCAACAGCAATCGGTAAGAGATCAGACTGCTCACAAGTTTTACGCTCATTATTCCATTTTTTTTGAAGATATTCTCTAGCATACTCAGGAACCCAAACCGAGTTATAATAACGTGCAATTTGTTTAGCTAAAGTTGTCTTTCCAGTAGATTCTGGTCCAAATAATACTACTTTTATACAGTTCGACTCTGTTTGTTTAAGTTTTTCTTCCATGCTAAATAACCAAAAATGGCGATAAATGTAAATCCTAAATATTGAAAACTTGTAAATGTAAAACCCTTATATAAGTACAAAGGAACAGAAATGATATCTCCAATAATCCAAAAGATCCAATTTTCAATTTTTCTTTTTGCCATTAACCACATCCCTACAAAAAATATAGCTGTGGTAATGGTATCTACATAAGCTACCCAATCCGACCATTTATCAAATGTTTTGTAAATAACAAAAACAAAAAGCAAAGTTGCAAAAAATATAGCTACACTAATTTTTTTTTCTTTAAAATTTATTTTTGAAATTGGAGTAACCTGCGTATAATCAATTTTACGAGTCCATACATACCAACCATAAACACTCATGATAAAATAATACCCGTTGATCATCATATCTCCTAAAAGACCCCATTTTAAGAGTAAATAAACAAAAATACTAGTGCTAATCATTCCTGTAGGGAATACCCATATTTTATTTTGTTTTGAAAACCAAACTGATAAAAAACCAAAGACAACTGCTGTAATTTCAAGAACAATATCTATTGTTTCGTAGGCAGCATATTGTTCAAAGAAAAAAGTAAAAACTTGATTCATCAATTTTTATTATTAATGAGTGCATAGGCACAAGTGAAACCCTCAAATTCATTAAACCGAACATGATAGGACTCTGTTTTGTTATTAAAATCTGCAATTGCAGTTGTTTCCTTTTGATCTAATCCAAAATCTTCAACATGAATATGATTAAGAAATGATAATCCTGCACTATTAAAACCTTTATACAAAGATTCCTTGGCGCACCAAATGGCAGTTAATTTTCTTATTTTAGTAGTTAACGATGATTTATCGAAATTCTTGACACTAGTAAATTTATGAGCAATTCGAAGTATTTTATCTCTCTTTTTTTCTACATCGATACCTACTTTATTATCGCTTAGTATAATAGCAGAAAAAATGAAAGAATGGGTGATTGAAATGTTAAACTCATCTTTTAAGTGAGGTTTCCCATTGGTATCATAATATAAATCATAGTCTGTATATCCTTCTAAAGCTAATAAATGACGAATACTTAAGAATCCTTTTTGGTGGAGGATACTTTTCATACTGTTAAGTCGTCGTGTATTTTTAGCAGTTAATTCTATGTTTTTTAAGAGAGTATCAAAAGACTCTTCTATCTTCCAGATGAGTACTTTAGTTGCAGAATTAACTGTTATAGTTTTGTAAAGAGGCATTAGATTTTAAAGTATATGTTGTATTTTTGCAACTCGAAAAAAATTGATTTTTTCAACTTTAAAACAAATATAATAACAAGTTTCCCACTTTAGTGGGAATAAAATACATTTTTATGTCTACCAATACAATGCCATACGTTGCCCACAAAGTAAAAGATATTTCTTTAGCAAATTGGGGAAGAAAAGAAATTGAATTAGCAGAAGCAGAAATGCCTGGTTTAATGTCTTTAAGAGAAGAATACAAGAACGAACAACCTCTGAAAGGAGCGAGAATAGCAGGTTGCCTACATATGACGATACAAACAGCTGTTTTAATCGAAACTTTGAAAGCACTTGGAGCAGAGGTTACGTGGAGTTCTTGTAATATTTTTTCTACTCAAGACCAAGCCGCCGCTGCTATTGCAGATGCAGGAATTGCAGTTTACGCTTGGAAAGGCATGACAGAAGAAGAATTTGATTGGTGTATCGAACAAACTTTATTTTTTGGTGAAGATCGCAAACCTTTAAATATGATTTTAGATGACGGTGGCGATTTAACCAACATGGTTCTAGACCGATATCCAGAATTAGTAGAGGGTATTAATGGTTTAAGTGAAGAAACTACAACAGGAGTTCATCGACTTTACGATCGCATGAAAGAAGGGACCTTGCCAATGCCAGCTATTAATGTAAACGACAGTGTCACAAAATCAAAATTTGATAATAAATACGGATGTCGTGAAAGCGCTGTAGACGCAATACGACGTGCTACCGATGTAATGCTCGCTGGAAAAAGAATTGTTGTTTGTGGTTATGGTGATGTTGGAAAAGGTACCGCCGCTTCATTTAGAGGAGCTGGCAGTATTGTAACCGTTACAGAAATTGATCCAATTTGTGCTTTGCAAGCAGCAATGGACGGTTTTGAGGTGAAAAAATTAGAAACGGTAATTGGTAAAGCTGATGTTATTATCACAACCACTGGCAATAAAGATATTGTTCAAGGACCACATTTTGAAGCCATGAAGGATAAAACCATCGTGTGTAATATTGGACATTTCGACAATGAAATTGACGTAGCTTGGTTAAATGAAAATCATACGAAGGTCGAAATAAAACCTCAAGTTGATAAATATGTTGTTAACGGAAAGGATATCATTCTCTTAGCAGAAGGGCGCTTGGTAAATCTTGGTTGTGCAACAGGACACCCAAGTTTCGTAATGAGTAATTCATTCACCAATCAAACACTTGCTCAAATTGAACTTTGGACCAATATTGAAAAATATGAAAACAAAGTTTATATGTTACCAAAGCATTTGGATGAAAAAGTTGCAAAATTACATCTAGAAAAGATTGGTATAGAATTAACGGAACTCCGTAAAGATCAAGCTGATTATATAGGCGTAAAAGTTAAAGGCCCTTTTAAACCAGAATATTATAGGTATTAAATCTGTCTAGAAACTTAACAGAAAAGTAAAATCCCTTCCAACTATGAAGGGATTTTTTATTTATTTGAGTTGATGATCTAAGTAACCAAAATAAAGCTACTTCCTCTTTCTGAAAAGATAACTCATCCAGATAGGATTATTAAGTTCGGAAATTGCTTTACGATCTATAAACTCCCAATTATTAGAGTTCATATAATTTAATAGCGTAGAGGTTTCTTTAAGAGCTTCAATTTCTTTAATTGTAATTAATTTTCCTGTTAATGAAGGTTGTTCTTCTACTTTGATACGTTTTATTTTGCCACTATTATTCATTTTTTGAATAACTATAATTTCAAGATAGTCGTATTTAACTAGATCTTGAGCCTGGGTTAGTACCATTGAAAATAGTGCTATTAATAAGGTGATAATATGTAACTTTTTCATAACCAAATTCTTTTATTAATTTTTAATTACAATTTTTGTAAACTTAGCATCCATAGTATTAAATTTTGCAAAATAATTTCCTTTAGCTAGTTTGCTAAAATCAAACTCACTTATTCCAATATTTACCATTTTTTTTAGGATTTTTTTACCATTCATATTATAAAATTCAATGATCAAACTTTTGTCTGCTTTATTTTTTATTATTAATTTATCATGAACTGGATTGGGATATAAAGTAATTTTAGAGATCAGTGAATTATCAATTATATTTAAATTACAATCGTTAATTAATATAGGTAATTCAACTCCTGGATTGACAATATATTCAGGACATTCTGCAGGAGCACCCTCCACAAAATAAACTCCAGACTCCTCTATATCTGTCAATGTTATAGATGGTCCATTTTCTCCTGGTATGGGTATACCATCTTTGTACCATTGAATATTGGTATTGTAGGGCATTCCTATGGTGAAGGTTATAGAGTCGCCCAAACAAACATTAAAAAGATCATCTTCAAAGATGTAATTCCCGGAGCTTTCGACTACCATTGGTGAAAATACCCAAGAATCAATTAAAACTTCTGGCGATGTTTCAGAACAACCATTCAATGTAGTAGCTACATTAAAATAATATAAATCATCTATTCCCTGAGAAATATCTAAAAATTGAGAGGTCTCCCCTGGAATAATTTCCCAATTTGTTCCGCCAAAACTTTTTTTATACCATTGATACGAGTCGTATTCTTGTGTAAATATCTGAGTTACTTCAGAAGGGCATAAAATAAAATTACCCTCTGTTTCGATAGTAGGGGAATGATCACACTGAGCAGATATAAAACTAAAATAAAAAAATCCTAAAAAAAAACTAGTAAGCCTCATAAATAAATTTTTAATATTTAAAAGTACAATTTTTTTGTGTTTTGTTCGTAACAAAGAAATTGGCACAAAAAAACCTCCAATTGCAATTGGAGGTTTTTTTAACTATTTGTTTTATTTCTTAAGCCTCGAAAGGTACTATCGAAACATATGATTTATTATCTCTCTTTTTAGTGAATTTAACAACCCCATCTACTTTTGCGTGCAGGGTATGATCCTTTCCACCGTATACATTTTCTCCGGGAAAATGTGTGTTTCCTCTTTGTCTTACAATGATGTTGCCTGCAATTGCAGCTTGTCCACCAAAAATCTTTACGCCTAATCGTTTCGATTCTGATTCTCTACCATTCTTCGAACTACCAACTCCTTTTTTATGTGCCATTTTCTTTTAAATTTAAAAATTAAAAATTAACTTAAAGCAGCTATTAAATCAGCTTTCTTCATTGAAGTATACCCTTTAACACCCTTTTCCTTAGCGACTGCTTTTAATTGAGCGACCGTCATTGACGAGATATCTGCAGATGAACTTTTTTCTTTCTTGGGAGCTTCTTTTTTAGCTTTAGCAGCTGGTTTTACTGCTGCCTTAGGCGCAGCTTTTTCAACTTTTGCTGCGGTGGGTTTTGCTTCTTTTTTTACAGTAGCTTTTTTAGCTCCTGAACCAACAATACTTTCGATTACAATCTCAGTAAGTGCTTGTCGGTGTCCATTTTTTACTCTGTATCCTTTTCTTCTTTTCTTCTTGAATACAATAACTTTATCACCTTTAAGGTGCTTAATGACTTTTGCTCCAACTTGAGCTCCGTCGATAGCCGGGGCGCCAACAGTAACTTTGTCACCATCGCTTAACATTAGCACATTGTCAAAAGAAACTTTTTTCCCTTCTTCAGTGGCTAAACGATGTACAAAGACTTTTTGATCTTTCACAACTTTAAATTGCTGCCCTGCTATTTCTACAATTGCGAACATAGCGTTTCGTTTTAATTTTAATTATTAATAGTTCTGCCCTTTTAAAGGCGGGTGCAAATATAGTACTTAATACGATAATTGCAAACGCTTTATTTAATTAATTTTAAGACTAAAGACCCCTTAGTGTTTAGAGTTTGCTAAATAAACTCCCCCTAATATTATTAAAGTTGCAATTCCTTGCCAAAAACTAAAGACTTCGTTGTCCAAAAGCCCCCAAAAAACCGCTACAATAGGCATTATATAGGTAACTGAAGATGCAAAAACAGGTGTTGAAATCTGTACCAAATTATTGAATAATACTTTTGCTATGGCAGTGCCAAATAAAGACAATAAAAAAACATAGAAGATCGAGTTGGAAAAATTGGGCCCCTGTAATACCTGTTGTGTAAAAAAGCCCGAATAAATTAAAACTAAAAATGCTGGTATAATTATTACTGTAAAGTTTCCAACTGCAATCGTAAGTGGTGATATATTTTGCAGGTGCCTCTTAATGATATTAATGTTAAAAGCGTACATTATAGTTGCAATAATTACTAATAAAGCATACCAATAATTTTGATTAGGATTAATAGCGGCACCATTTGAGATTAGTAAAATAGCACCCGTAAAACCAATTAAAACGCCAATAATTTGTCTTTTTGTAGAGAGGATATTGAATGCTAAAAATCCAAATAAAATAGTATTTATAGGAACTATTGAATTTAATATCGATGCTATTGCACTGTCAATTTCAGTTTCCGCGAAAGCGAATAGGAAAGCAGGAAAAAAAGTTCCTAAAAAACCAGACAAAGCAATCCATTTAATAGTGCTTTTTGATAAGTTTTTGAAACTATTAAAGCCAGCAATAAACAAAATAAATCCAGTAATTATAATTCGTAACGAACCCAATTGCATTGGACTTAGACCAATTAAACTTTTTTTAATAAGTATGAACGAACTACCCCAAATAAGAGCTAAAAGGAATAAAAAAACCCATTTTTTATTTTCTTTAATCATGATTTAAAAACTAATATGCAAAAATGTGATATTAAATTGTAATAGCCCTAAACAATCATTATTTTTGTAACATAACATTATAATTAATATTTATGAAAAATTTTAAACTAACCCTAGTAATTTTATTAATCTGTGTTGCTGTTTGGTCTTGTAAAAATGAAACTGAACCAGAAATAAAAATTATTAAAACAAGTGAGTCATTAATTAAAACCAAAATAGACAATGATAAAATTCTAGCTAAAGCTGAATTTAATATTAAAGGTATGACCTGTGCAATTGGATGTGCTAAAACAATAGAAAAAAAACTCGCAAAAATGGACGGTGTAAAGTCTGCAAAAGTTGATTTTGAAAAAAAATTAGCTCAGGTAGAATATGATGAATCGATCATTAATACAGTTTCCTTGGAAAACACGGTAACTAAAGCAAGTGACTCTTATTCGGTAAATGACATGAAAACTGTCGATTTTTTTAGCAATGAAACTGTTAAAAACGGGAATGCCTTAAAAAAAGAATCTTGTAAAAAAGGATGTGAAAAAGATTGTTGCGCCGATAAAGGGAAGGAATCTTAGACTCATACAGGCTAATTATTCCATTGTAAGGTTTCCATTAAGACTCGCATATCATTTCTTAAATATACAACTGCAGGATAAATAGAATCAAAATTCGGTTTTGCTTCAAAATATAAAGCACCGTTCAAAAAGTGTTTTAGACTGTCTGTTGTGTAAAACTCTGCTTGAGTTGCAGCGTTTCCGTTAATCATATAAAACATACCAAAAACGTTTGCTTCTTCATTTATAAAAGGCTGCTCGGGTATACTTTCCGCTTTTACAACATGGTCATATGCTAACTTTTGGGCATCTTTTAATAGGGAGTCTATGTTATTACCCTTTACTTTTTGATAGGTTAAATAAAGCGTAGCTTTCATATTGGGATAATACAAGTTTAATGCATTATTATTTTTAGAAACTAATTTCGCAAGTTTGTTTTTTTGAAATTGGTAAGGAAAAACTCCTTTAATTTCTTCATAATTTGCTGTGGGATAATCCAATCTCAGTTGGGCTTTTGGTTTTATTACAACCTGGTCTTTACAAGAATAAAAAAATAAAAACACAACTGATAATAAAAAGATTCTCATATTAATTTTTGATTGAAACTTTAATTTGATTAATTCTTTTATTATCAAATCCCTCTACAGTAAAGGTGTAATTATGAAATTTTATTACTTCACCTCTTTTTGGAAAACTTTTAGAAACCTCTAAAATAAATCCTGCTAGCGTTTCTGCCTCTCCCTTTTGGTTATCAAACAATAGAGAGTCCTCAATTTTTAAAACTTTATAAAAATCCTTGATGGGTGTTTTACCTTCAAAAACAAAATTGTTTTCATCTAGTTTAGAAAATATAAGATCTTCATCATCAAACTCATCACTGATTTCTCCAACAATTTCCTCGATAATATCCTCGAGGGTAATTAGACCACTTGTTCCTCCATATTCGTCAACAACAATAGCCATATGCATATGCATTTCTTTAAATTCATTCAATAAATCGTCAAGTTTTTTATTTTCTGGTACAAAATAAGGCTTGCGTATCAGTTTATTCCAATCAAGCTCTTTTCGATCGATAAATGGCATTAAATCTTTAACGTATAGAATACCACTGATCGTATCTATATTGTCTTTAAAAACAGGGATTCTAGAATATCCATTAGCAATAATATCTGGCATGATAACTTCATATAACGTGGTTTCTTCTAATGCAAAAATATCCATTCTAGGCTTCATAACTTGTTTAGTGTCTGTATTCCCGAAAGTTACAATGCCTTGTAAAATTTTATGATCTTCGTTAAGTTTATCTTCATCAGAAGTAAGCTCCAGAGCTTGTGATAATTGATCGACACTTATATTGGATTTTTGATTTCTAAATTTTTCTTCAATAAACTGAATCCCTGATTGCATAGGTCTGCTAATCGGAGATAAAATAGTATCTAAAAAATTTAATGGCAATGCCATAAAAGAAGAAAACTGAATACTCTTTCTACTTGCATATACTTTAGGTAAAATTTCACCAAATAATAAAATTATAAAGGTGACTATACCTACTTCCAATAAAAATCTGAGATTAATTCCATAATAACTTTTTGTGATACCAGAAAAAACCTGGTCACCTAAAGATGCAAACAATAACACAATAGCAATATTTATAAAGTTATTAGCAACTAAAATAGTCGCCAATAACTTTTTAGGCTTTGATAATAATTTTTTAACGATTGTCAATTTAGCTGACAGTTCTTTATCTGAAGATTCGTCTTCAAAATCGGTTGCTGTCAAAGAAAAAAAAGAAATCTCAGCACCTGAAATTAACGCAGAACAAATCAATAATATGATTATAATAATAATACTCATTATTAAATCACTGTTTATTGATGTGACTAGAAGTAAACTAGGAGGTTCCGTATCCAAAATTAAATAAATTTATATTAAAAAGGTTCTGTTCCCGGATTAGCATCCGCATTATTTCCACTGTCCCCTTTTGGACTTAAAAAAGTAAACTCGGTACAATGAACCTCGGTATTATAACGATCTTTTCCCTCTTCATCTTGCCATTTTCTTGTTTTTAAACGACCTTCAATGTATACCATATCTCCTTTTTTTAAATACTTTTCACAAATCTCAGCTCCTTTATTTTTAACAACTACACTATGCCATTCAGTGTTGGTGATTTTTTCACCCGTTGCTTTGTTGGTGTAAGATTCGTTGGTCGCTATTGGGAACCTTCCTATACTTCCTCCACCTTCGAAATAATGCATTTTTACATCGTCTCCAGTATGCCCAATTAGCATTACTTTATTTAGTGTACCACTCATAATTTATTTAATATTTAAGTTGCGCAAAGTTATCTTTTGTATATTAAATATAACTATTTTTTTTGTTTTAATGCTGTTTCCTTTTTTTGAAAAAAGCATTTATAAAGGTATCGATTAAATTAGGTACTGGATAATTGAATATTTGAGGTACAACGACAGCAGTATCAGAAATTATTGCTGATTCCGCTATCCAAAATGTTGCATAAATATGTCGGTGAGATAATTTATGAATTTTAATCTTTTCGTTATATAGAACTAAAGAACTAATTCCATATTTAGTAGATAATTCATTAAATTCATCCAATTTTAAAAGCTCATCCTTGTTGATATTTTGAGCTGATTCAATTAGCGGAAATTGATATAAATTTTCCCAAATCCCCTTACCAGTCCTTTTTTGGAATATTGTTTTACCGTCCTCTGTTAGTATGACAATGTAATTAAAGTATACTTTTTTTATTTTTGTTTTTTTTAATTTAACAGGTAATCGAGCGATCATTCCTTTTTGCAAAGACACGCAACTGTTATTAAAAATACAGGTATTGCATTTAGGGTTTTGTGGTTTACACTGTCGGGCACCAAACTCCATAATGGCTTGATTATGGTCTCCTGGATTATTTTTGTTAATTAGAGTTTGAGCCATTTTTTTAAATTCTTTAATTCCTTGACTGCTATTAATCGGAGTTTCAATACCATAATATCTGGAGAGTACACGATATACATTTCCATCTACCACTGCTGAAGCTTCATTAAAACAAATGGACGCTATTGCACTTGCTGTATAATCCCCTACACCCTTTAGTTTAACTAAGCCTTGGTAAGAAGATGGAAATTCTCCGTTGAGCTCGTTGGTTATAAATTTTGCCGTGGAATAAAGGTTACGAGCACGAGAATAATAGCCTAAACCTTGCCATAATTTAAGGACTTCTTCTTCCGTTGCATTCGCTAAATCTTTTATTTGGGGATACTTGCTTACAAAGGCTTTGTAGTAAGGTAATCCTTGGTCAACTCTTGTTTGTTGAAGTATAATTTCTGAAAGCCAAACATGATAAGGTAATTGAGTTCTTCGCCAAGGTAAATCTCTTTTATGAGTTAAGTACCACGATATGAGTTTTTTACTAAAAAATGAATTACTTTTTGACATACCGCAAAATTAGCCTTTATCTAATTAAATTTTAATGGTTTACCATTTGATTTTTTGATTATAAAATTCATATATTTGCCCTCTTGAAAAAAGAAATTTTAATAAATAAATATAATACATAATGACGAAAGCAGATATCGTAGCTAAGATTTCAGAGAAACTAGGAATGGAAAAGGGAGATGTTCAAGCTACAGTTGAAACCTTCATGAAAGAAGTAAAAACTTCTTTAGAAGGTGGTGACAATGTTTACTTAAGAGGATTTGGAAGTTTTATCGTTAAGAAAAGAGCTGAAAAAACAGGAAGAAACATTTCAAAAAATACAACAATCAAAATCCCTGCACACAATATACCAGCATTCAAGCCTGCAAAAGTTTTTGTAGAAGGTGTAAAAACAAATGTGAAGGTAAAATAATAACCATCTCGTTGACTCGAGATAAATAAACAGATTACTATGCCAAGTGGTAAAAAAAGAAAAAGAGCAAAGATTTCTACTCATAAAAGAAAGAAAAGAAGTCGTGCTAATCGCCATAAAACGAAGAAATAATCTATTTCTGTAGTTTTAAAAAATCAAAAAAGTTCTTTGAAAATGAAATTAATTAACTCCATTTGATTAATTAATTTCGACGGGTTTTTCTCACTTAGTGAGAAATCAAAACCTGTGATAAAATATTGTTTAATCCATCTGTCATACCATGTATGATGGATAAAAATTAATGAAACGTGAACTACGAATTATTTATTAGATCCAGTTCACAATCAGTTGATTTTGCCCTTTTAAAAGATGGAAAACTTATTGAATTACATAAAGAAGAAGATGACAACAAATTTTCTGTTGGTGACGTGTTTATCGCCAAAACTCGAAAAATTGTTCCGGGCTTAAATGCTTCATTCGTGAATGTTGGTTATGAAAAAGATGCTTTTTTGCATTATCATGACTTAGGTCCTAAAATCACTTCTCTTTTAAAATTCGTTAAGAGTGTAAGCACAGGTAAACTTAAAGATTATTCTTTAAAAAATTTCCCATTTGAAAAAGATATTGATAAAAACGGAGGTATAAATCATGTACTAAAGTCGAATCAATCAACATTGGTTCAGATTGTAAAAGAACCCATTTCAACAAAAGGTCCAAGAATTAGTTCGGAGCTGTCAATAGCAGGCCGATATATAGTACTGGTACCCTTTTCCGATAGAGTTTCTATTTCACAAAAAATAGAATCTAAAGAAGAAAAAAATAGGTTAAAACGCTTGTTAACAAGTATAAAACCTAAAGGATTTGG
>Ga0206683_10000034_pt1 | contig 82216 bp, 64 predicted proteins | sample M280m12015metaG_FD_155483 | JGI IMG/M metagenome (GOLD analysis project Ga0206683, IMG submission 155483) | Ammonia-oxidizing marine archaeal communities from Monterey Bay, California, United States - M2 80m 12015 | ecosystem: Environmental > Aquatic > Marine > Intertidal zone | place: USA...
AGAACCAGAACCAGAACCTGAGCCAGAGCCAGAACCTGAGCCGGAGCCAGAACCTGAGCCAGAGCCAGAGCCAGAACCTGAGCCTGAGCCAGAGCCAGAACCTGAGCCTGAGCCAGAACCTGAGCCTGAGCCAGAACCTGAGCCTGAGCCAGAACCAGAGCCTGAGCCTGAGCCAGAAGAGGAAAGTCCTGTTATTAAGAAGAAATCGTTTTTTAGTAGTCTTTTTACAAAAGAGAAAAAAGAATCACTAAATAAGGGTTTAAAAAAGACTAGTACTTCATTTTTTAGTAAAATTTCAAAAGTAATTATAGGTAAAAGTAAGGTTGATGATCAAATTTTAGATGATCTTGAAGAAGTTTTGATTTCTTCTGATGTTGGAGTTAAAACTACTTTAAAGATTATTGATAAAATTGAATTAAGAGTAGCTAAGGATAAGTATATTAATACAGATGAACTTGATTCTATTTTAAAGGAGGAAATTATAGATATCATAGATTCTTCTGAAGAAGAAAATCAATTTAGTATTTCAGATAACAGACCACATGTTATTTTAGTGGTTGGAGTTAATGGTGTTGGAAAAACTACTTCAATTGGTAAAATGGCACATCATTATAAATCTATGGGTTTAAAAGTCGTTATTGGAGCTGCTGACACATTTAGAGCTGCAGCAATTGAGCAACTAGAAATATGGGCCAATAGGGTTGAAGTAGATTTAATAAAGCAGGAAATGGGAAGTGACCCTGCTTCTGTTGCTTATGATACTTTAGATTCAGCTATCAATAAGAAAGCAGATGTTGTATTAATAGATACTGCTGGTAGACTCCATAATAAAACTAATTTAATGAATGAGTTAAGTAAAATTAGAAGGGTTTTACAAAAGAAAAATGTTGAAGCACCTCAAGAAGTGCTTTTAGTTATTGATGGTTCAACGGGTCAAAACGCTTTTGAGCAGGCACAACAATTTACAAATGTAACTGAGATTACTTCTTTAGCTGTAACTAAATTAGATGGTACTGCAAAAGGTGGTGTAGTCTTAGGAATTTCAGATCAATTTAAAATTCCTATAAAGTTTATTGGAATTGGAGAAGGCTTAGATGATTTGCAATTATTTGACAGAAAAGAATTTGTTGACTCATTTTTTAATAAATCATAATTTTTATAATAATTATCTGAAATCAATAGATTCAAATATCACTGGACATTTACCTTCAATTACACTTGATTATATTAATAATGAAAATCGAGTTATAGAATTTTATAACAGAAATAATACTTTAGATAATTATTATGAGCAAATTATAGAGAAAAAAAATAATTATAATAATGATTATAGAAAATTATTGTTTGAGGTATTAAATAATAATTATCAAAATGTCCCAAAAAACTTTATTCAATTAAAAGCTATAAAAGCATTAAAAAATCATAATACATTTACTGTTACTACAGGTCATCAGCTTAATTTGTTTACTGGGCCATTATATTTTTTTTATAAAATTATTGATACAATAAAGATTTGTAATGAATTAAAGTCTAAATATCCTAAAAATGAATTTTTACCTATTTATTGGATGGCTTCTGAAGATCACGATTTTAAAGAAATAAATTTTTTTAAAACAACCGATAAAAGGTTTGACTGGAATATATCTACAAAAGGCAAGGTTGGTGAATTAAAAACCTATTCACTAAAAACTTTATTTAATGAAATAAAAAATTTCTTTGGAAAAGAGAATATAAATTCAAAGAAACTATTAAAATTATTTAAAGAATCTTATTTAAATAATAATAAACTATCAAATGCAACTTTTAGTTTAGTTCATAGCTTATTTGGAAAATATGGTCTTTTAATTTTAAATCCTGATGATGTAAAACTTAAAAAAATTATTTGTAATGATATTATAGATGAAATAAAAAAACAAGATTGTTATAAAAGTGTTAAGGAAATAAATAAAAAATTAAGTGATATAAATATAAAGCCACAAGTAAACCCTAGAGAAATAAACCTATTTTATATAAAAAATAATTTACGCTCAAGAATTGAAAAAAAGAATTCTCAATACAATATTTTAGATACAAAAAAATCATTTTCCAAAATAGAGATTATAAATGAAATAAATAATTATCCAGAAAGATTTTCTCCTAATGTTTTATTAAGGCCTTTATATCAAGAAAAGATTCTTCCTAATCTGGCTTATGTAGGTGGAGGAAGTGAAATTGCTTATTGGCTTCAACTAAAGTCGTTTTTTAATATAAAGAAAATCCCATTTCCAATTTTAAAGGTTAGAGATTCTGTTCTCATAGTTTCTAAAAAAAACATTGTAAAATGCAAAAAACTTAATATTGATATTATAGATTTATTTAGAAATTCTAATGAACTAAATAACTTTTATTTAACTAAATTAAGTGAGATTAATTTGGATCTAACGCATTTGAAAGAAATAATAAGTCAGAACTTCATTAAACTTTATAAGTTGAGTGTTAAGACTGACAAATCATTTCTTGGAGCTTTGAAAGCACAAGAATCTAAACAGATAAAGGGATTAAACAATTTAGAAAAAAGATTATTAAAAGCTCAAAAGAAAAAATATAAGGATAAATTAAACAGGTTAAGTTTGATAAAAGAGGAATTGTTTCCAAATAATTCTTTACAAGAAAGAGAAATTAATTTTTCTGAATTTTATCAAAATCATGGTGATAAATTAATTGATTGTTTATTTAAAAAAATATCCCCTTTTAATAATAAGTTTTTAGTTATTTCTTTATAAAAAATAGTCGTTATATATTGTTTTAATATTAATTTTGAATATGGATGAAAAAGTATTAATTATAGACTTTGGTTCTCAATACACTCAGTTAATTGCTAGACGAATTAGAGAGCTTTTTATTTATTGTGAAATTCACCCATATAATAATTTAGATATTGACCTTGATTCTTTTAAAGCTGTCATACTTTCCGGCTCTCCCTTTTCTGTAAGATCTGAAGATGCATTACGATTTGATTTATCTAAAATAAAAGGAAAAAAACCTTTATTGGGTGTATGTTATGGAGCCCAATATATTGCGCATTTTGAAGGAGGAAAAGTAATAGCATCAAATAAAAGAGAATATGGCCGCGCTAGCTTAAGTTCAATCGATCATAGTAATTTACTTTTTAAAAATGTAGAAGTCAATACTCAGGTTTGGATGAGTCATAGTGATACTATAGAGAACTTGCCTACGAATGGTAAATGCATAGCAAGTACTAATGATGTAAAAAATGCTGCTTATTCAATTGAGGATGAGATGGTCTATGGTATCCAATTTCATCCGGAGGTTTATCATACCAAAAAAGGCAAAGAAATTCTTAAAAACTTTTTGATTAATATTTCAAAAGTAAAGCCTGATTGGACGCCTGATTCTTTTTCAAATAGGACAATTTCAGAAATTAAAGAATTGGTTGGTGAAGAAAAAGTTATTTTAGGATTATCTGGCGGAGTTGATTCAACTGTTGCAGCTATTCTTTTACATAAAGCAATTGGAAAAAATTTGCACTGCATTTTTGTAAATAATGGCTTATTGAGAAAAAATGAATTTTCAGATGTTTTAAATCAATATAAAGGGATGGGTTTGAATGTTAAGGGTGTAGATGCTTCAGACTATTTTATAGATATTTTATCTGAAGTTATAGATCCAGAGCAAAAGAGAAAAATTATTGGAAAAGCTTTTATAGAAGTTTTTAATAAAGAGTCAAAACTTATTGATGATGCTAAATGGTTGGCTCAAGGAACAATTTATCCTGATGTAATTGAATCTATTTCAGTCAAAGGACCCTCAGCAACAATAAAATCTCACCATAATGTTGGTGGATTACCTGATTTTATGAAACTTTCTGTTATTGAACCACTTAAGATGTTATTTAAAGATGAGGTAAGAAGGGTTGGGGCTTCATTAAAAATAGACTCTAATCTTCTAAAAAGACATCCATTTCCTGGTCCTGGATTAGCAATTAGAATTTTAGGAAACATTACAAGAGAAAAAATTAGAATACTTCAAGAAGTAGATGCAATATTTGTTGAAGGATTGAAAAATAATAATTTATATGATAAAGTTTGGCAAGCTGGAGCAATGCTTCTTTCAGTAAAAAGTGTTGGAGTTATGGGTGATGAAAGAACTTATGAAGATTGTGTAGCCTTAAGAGCTGTTGAATCTACAGATGGAATGACGGCAGATTGGGTGAATCTTCCTTATGAATTTCTGCAAAATGTTTCCAATAAGATAATTAACAATGTAAAGGGTATTAACAGGGTTGTTTATGACATAAGTTCTAAACCCCCAGCAACAATTGAATGGGAATGATTAGAAGATTAAAAATATTATTTCTTCTATTTCCTTTGATTTTAAATTCTCAGGAGACTAATAAAGATAGATCAAGTTCCTTTGTAATTGATACTATAATCCATAAGGTTAAAAGAAAACAAACACTTTATACGATTTCTAAAATTTATAAAATTTCAATTCAAGAAATAAAAAGTTACAATCCTAAAGTGAAACGTAATAAACTGTCTCGAAAAATGGAACTTATTATTCCAATTAAAAGAAATATAAAATTAGAGCCCATAATATTAGAAAAAAAAATAGATTCAATAAATTATTTAATGCCAAAAATTCTAAATATTAATTTGATAGACAGTGCATTTAATAAAAAGTTTATAAAGATTGCTATTCTTGCCCCATTTAAATTAAATGAAATTGAGTTAGATTCTATTGAAAATTCAAAAAAATATTTAAAGAATTTAAACTTAACTAGTATTTCTTTGGATTTTTATAGTGGAGCAATTATGGCCTTTAATAAAGTTAAAGATTATGGATTAGATTTAGAAGTAAAAATATTAGATACTGAAAATGACTTTGTTTCAATTTATAATTTATTATCACAAAATAAATTTGAAGATTTTGATTTTGTAATAGGCCCTTTGATTCCTCGAAATATTAATCAAGTTTCAAGAAGTATTGTAAAATCAAAAACCCCGTTAGTTTCACCTTTAAGTTCTAATGAAATTGAAATTAATCAAAATGTGATACAATCTATGCCATCCAAATTAATTCAAAGAAAAAGAATGCTTAAATATATTGACTCATTAATTGATGGAGAACCCGATCCATGTGTTATGATTATTTATGATAATAAAAATATGGATGTTAAAAAGCAGTTAATGAGTAGATTTCCTTATGCAGAATTAATAAATACAGATGAAACTAATGGACTTGTTGACCCTGAAATTACAGATTCTTTATTGGTTTCAAGTAAAAACAATTTTGTTTTTTTAGAGTCTGAAAATTTGAATGTTATAACTAGTGTTTCTTCATTGTTAAACTCTCAAATTTCTAAAGAAAGAAGTATTTCAATGATGACTACATTTAGATCAGATGTATATGAAAATGAAAATATTTCTTTTGAACATTTGGGTAATTTAAATTTTACTTATCCAAGTTACTATATGCCTGTTTATGATAATGAAAAAATTAATTTGTTTAATAATTTATATTTAGAAGAATTTGGAAAACGACCTAATAAAATAGCTATAAGGGGACATGATATTACACTTGATTTAATACTAAGAGTAGCAAATAGAAGGAGGTTCGTTAAATCTATTGAAATCGGAGAAACTGAATATTTACAAAACAAGTTTAATTATTTACCAAAAAACAAAGGCTATATTAATAGATCTATTTATTTAATTAAACATGAAAAATTAAATATTATTAAATTAAATGATGATTAATAAAGTTTTTACCAAGAAAAATTGCTCATACTCTATTTTATTTCCATTTAAATAGAATCTCTTTCTTATTTCTTTTTGTATTTTTGGAACCTTAAAGAAATTGTTGAATAATATTTAATGTCCAAATCAAAATTTATTTTTGTAACAGGAGGTGTTAGTTCTTCTTTAGGAAAAGGTATAATATCAGCTTCATTAGCTAAATTGCTTCAATCTAGAGGCTTTAGTGTTACAATTCAAAAATTTGACCCATACATTAATATTGATCCTGGTACTCTTAATCCATATGAACATGGTGAGTGTTATGTAACTGATGATGGGGCAGAAACTGATCTTGATTTAGGTCATTATGAAAGATTTTTAAATGTAAAGACTTCTCAAGCAAATAATGTAACTACTGGAAGGATTTATCAGACAGTTATTGAAAAAGAAAGGAAAGGAGAGTTTTTAGGAAAAACAGTCCAAGTCATTCCTCATATTACTAATGAAATTAAGAGAAGAATAAAACTTTTAGGAGAAGACAATTCTTATGATTTTATAATTACTGAAATTGGAGGAACTGTTGGTGATATTGAGTCCCTTCCATATATTGAATCGGTTAGACAGTTAATATGGGAATTAGGAAAAACAAATACACTGCTCATTCATTTAACATTAATTCCTTATTTGTCTGCAGCAAAAGAGCTAAAAACTAAACCTACTCAACATTCTGTAAAAACTTTAATGGAAAGTGGACTTAATGCTGATATTTTAGTTTGTAGAACTGAACATGAAATATCTAATGATATAAAAAAGAAATTAGCACTTTTTTGTAATGTAGATGAAGAATCTGTTATTCAATCAATTGATGCCTCAACAATTTATGAAGTTCCTTTATTAATGAAAAAAGAAAGATTGGATGAAGTAGTTCTTAAAAAGTTAAATTTGAAAAACGATAATCATGCTAATTTAGATAAATGGTCTGATTTTGTTAATAAATTAAAATTTCCTGATTATAAAGTTAAAATTGGACTAATTGGAAAGTATGTTGAACTACAGGATTCTTATAAGTCAATTTTAGAATCTTTAATTCATGCAGGTTCTGAAAATCAAGCTAAGGTTGATGTTGTTTCAATCCATTCGGAATATATTAATGATAAACAAATTGATAATGAAATTTCTAAACTTGACGGTATTTTAGTAGCTCCTGGATTTGGTGAAAGAGGAATTGAAGGTAAGATAAAAGCAATTAAATGTGCAAGAGAAAAAAACATTCCATTTTTTGGAATTTGTCTTGGCATGCAAATGGCTGTTATTGAATATTCTAGAAATGTATTAGGGCTTATTAATGCAAATTCAACTGAGATGGATAAGAAAACCCCACACCCTGTAATTTCTTTAATGGAAGATCAAAAAGAGATTACTAATAAAGGTGGAACTATGCGTTTGGGTTCATGGGAATGTAAAATTGAAGATAAAACTAAGGTTCATGAAATTTATAATACTAAAATTGTTTTTGAAAGACACAGGCATCGTTGGGAACTTAACGATAAATATATTAATCAATTAAATGAAAACGGATTGAAAGCTAGTGGAATTAATCCTGAAACTGGTTTAGTAGAAATAGTTGAATTGCCATCGAATGATTGGTTTATTGGAGTACAGTTTCATCCAGAATATAAAAGTACTGTAGAGTGTCCACATCCATTATTTGTATCTTTTGTCAAAGCTTGTTTAAAATATAGAAAATCTAAATAATAAAATGGAAGAAAATAAAATTGATCCTTATCAAATTTTAGGTTTTGTCTTACTTATGGCTGCTTTTGTTTGGTATATTTATACTATCCCAGAACCAGAACAGAGAATTATTGAAAACAGTAAAGAAAATTTAGAAATTTCAGTTCAATCAGATGATTCTAGTTTAGATTCAGAAAATAAGATATCTAAAGGATTAAATTTAAATGATGAAAATTCTAAGCCTTTTGTAGGTTCTGAAAATAAATCTAAAATTAAGTTTGATGATGTAGTACTAGAAAATGATGATTTGATTCTTAAGTTTAGTTCAAAAGGAGGTTTATTAACTGAAGCATTATTAAAAAACTTTACTGATTTTAGGGGAGACCCTTTGTACATGATTAAGGATGGAAATCAAAATATTAATTTGAACTTCTATTCATTAAATGGCCAATTAATTAATACTTCTAATTATGATTTTCAACCAGTTGTAGATAAAAATTATGATGGGACAAAATTAAGTATGATTTTATCTATTTCAGAAAATCAATTTTTAAATTTTGAATATACTCTTCCGAAAAATGGTTTTATGATAAATTTTTCTATTAAATCTTCCGGATTTAGAAATGTAATAGATAATCAAAGGACTATCCAATTAAACTGGGATTTAAAAGTTTTAAGACAAGCGAAAAGTGTTGAGTATGAAAACAGATATAGTCAATTATATTATCAATATGAAGGGGATGAAACCGATTATTTAAGTTCATACAGTGATAGCGATAAAACTGAAAATTCTGTCTCATGGATTTCATATGGACAACACTTTTTTAATAGTATTCTTGTTTTAAATAATCCAACTGATGAAGTTGTTTTCGAATCAAAGAAGCTTTTTGAAGATGAGGGTAAAGATGTGTTATTTACTAAAAATTATATTTCTTCAATTCCATTAGTTTTAGATAACTCAGAATTTAATTCTAAAATGAATTTATATATTGGTCCAAATGATTATGATATTCTAAAGAATTATGATGATAATATTTATGAATCTATATATTTTGGTTGGGGAATATTTGGATGGATTAATAGGTTTATATACTTTCCTTTATTTGGTTTCTTGAGTAAATATTTTTCAGCTGGTTTGGCAGTAATTTTTATGACAATTATTACTAGACTAGCAATGTCACCTGTTACATATAAAACATATGTCTCTCAAGCTAGGATGAAAGTATTAAAGCCTGAAATAGCTGAACTAAATGAAAAATATAAAAATGATGCAGCAAAAAAACAACAAGAAACAATGAAGCTTTATAATAAAGCGGGTGCAAATCCTCTTTTAGGATGTGTTCCAGCATTATTTCAATTGCCTGTTTTTTATGCGTTATTCTGTTTTTTCCCAATTGCCTTTCCTTTAAGAGGAAAATCATTTCTTTGGGCTGACGATCTTTCTTCATATGATGTAATTGCTGAACTTCCTTTCAGTATTCCTTGGTATGGTGATCACGTAAGTTTACTTCCAATTTTAGCTTCAATTGCAATTTTTTTCTATACTATGATGTCTTCAGGAGCTCAGATGCAATCCTCTCAACCAGGTATGCCTAATATGAAGTTTATAATGTATCTAATGCCTGTAATGATGCTATTCTTTTTTAATAATTATGCAAGTGCATTTAGTTTATATTATTTTGTTTCCAATATCATAACTATTATGTTAATGCTCATGATAAAGCATTTTATTATTGATGAAGAAAAAATACATCTTCAAATTCAAGAAAATAAAAAGAAGCCTACTACTCAAAACAGGTTTCAAAGGAAGATGCAAGAAATGATGGATAAAGCTGAAGAACAAAGAAAATTACAAAATAGAAAGTAGTTTTTTAGTAAATTTAATTAATCATGTCTAATAAAAAAATACGTGTAGTAATTGCGCTATCAGGCGGCGTAGATTCAAGTGTTGCAGCTCATCTTCTAGTTGAACAAGGTTACGATGTTATTGGTATTTTTATGAAAAATTGGCATGATCAATCAGTAACTATTTCGAAGGAATGTCCTTGGCTTGAAGATAGTTATGATGCCATGTTAGTTAGTGAAAAACTTTCTATTCCTTTTCAAACAGTGGACTTAAGCATTGAATATCAAAAGAGAATAGTTGATTATATGTTTGATGAATATGAAAAGGGAAATACCCCTAATCCAGATATTCTTTGTAATAGGGAAATTAAGTTTGATATATTTTTAAAAATTGCTTTAAAGCTGGGCGCAGATTTTATAGCTACTGGCCATTATTGTAGAGTTAAAAAAAATAATAATATATATAGTTTACTAATGGGTTTAGATAAAAACAAAGATCAATCTTATTTTTTATGTCAACTATCTCAGAATCAATTAAGTAAAACTTTATTTCCGATTGGTAACTTAACCAAAAAAGAAGTTAGGATAATTGCTAAAAAACAAAAACTAGTTACGGCAGAAAAGAAAGATTCTCAAGGTCTGTGTTTTATTGGAAAAGTTAAATTGCCAGATTTTCTTCAGCAAAAACTAAAACCAAAAAAAGGGAAAATAATTAAAATCTCTCTTGATAATAATAAACATTTAAAACATGATATTAATGATTTATCATATGAAAATTTATATAAAATTTCTAGACCCTTTGACTATGAATATGAAGATGGAGAATATATAGGGGATCATAATGGAGCTCATTTCTTTACAATTGGACAAAGAAAAGGTTTAGCAGTTGGAGGAACAAAAAATCCTTTATTTGTTTTAAAAACAGATGTCATTAATAATATAATTTATGTTGGAGAAGGGAAAAATCACCCAGGTTTATTTAGAAATGTTCTTTTTATAAAAAAAGAAGATTTGCACCTTTTGAGAAAAGATAAATTTATTGATAAAAGAAAAAGTTTTAATATAAAAGCAAGAATAAGATATCGTCAGCCACTACAAAGTGCTTTATTGATTTTTATCAATAATGGAGCTTTTTTAGTTTTTAAAAAAAAACAATCTGCAATAACAAAGGGGCAGTTTGCTGTGTGGTATAATGGTAAAGAGCTACTTGGTTCAGGTGTTATTTCTTGACAAGTTCTTATAATGTATTAAAATCTAATTCTACTTGATTCTTTATAAGATCTTCTATAGTTTCTCTTTTTCGTATCTCAATAAGTTTATTATTTATATATAATACTTCAGAGGGTTTGTATCTAGAATTGTAATTGCTTGCCATTGAAAAGCAGTATGCTCCTGCATTTTTAAAACATAAAACATCTCCTTCAGAAACTTTAGAAATCCTTCTGTTAGATGCAAAAGTATCTGTTTCGCAGATATATCCAACAACAGAATAGAACCTATGGGAATCATTTGGGTTGGAGATGTTTTCTATATAATGATTTGAACCATACATCATAGGGCGAATAAAATGATTAAACCCAGAGTCTACTTGAGCAAAAACAGTTGAGGTTGTTTGTTTAATTGAATTAACTGAACATAAAAATTTTCCTGCTTCACTAACCAGAAATTTACCTGGTTCAAAGGCTAGAGTTATTTCTTTTCCATAATCTTTACAAAATTTATTAAATCTTTTAGATAGTTTTACACCTAACTCTTCTATATTTGTTTCAGTGTCTGTTGGAGAATATGGAACTTTAAATCCGCTTCCAAAGTCAATAAATTCTAAATTTTTAAATTTTATTGCAGTTTCAAATAATATCTCTGTAGCATGAATAAATACATCGATATCTAAAATATCACTTCCAGTATGCATATGAATTCCATTAACTTTTATATTGGTATTATTTACAATTCTAAGTAGAAGAGGTATTTGATGTATGCTTATTCCAAATTTAGAATCTATATGACCTACAGATATTTTGTTATTTCCTCCTGCCATTACATGTGGGTTAATTCTAATGCAAACAGGAGTTTCTGGATATAGGTTTCCAAACTGTTCTAAAATATTTAAATTGTCAATATTTATATTTACTCCCATTTTTGAAACCTCATAAATTTCATCAATAGAAACACCATTTGGAGTATAAATAATTTTTTTAGGGGAATATCCAGCTCTAATACCAAGTATAACTTCTTGAATTGAAACAGTGTCAATGCCTGCTCCTAAAGTATTGATATATTTTAATATGGATAAGTTTGATAATGCTTTAACAGCGTAATTGATTTGTAATTTATTAACTAGCTTAAATGAGTTTTTAAGTCTGTAGTATTGACTTTTTATTTTTGTTGTATCATATACATATGAAGGGGTTCCAAATTTCTTCGCCACTTCCAGAAGTTTGCTTTTTTCCATCCGGCAAATATATATAATGTATGCTTTTGTTATAATAAAAAACAGTTATATTATGAAAATAAAACATTTTGTTATGAATATAACATTATAAAAGCAATAACTCATCCTTATTTTGGTAATTGTTTGTTATTTTAGCTTTTCAAATTTAGTATATGAATTTGCACGAATTTCAAGGAAAAAAAATATTAGCAGAACACGGTGTTAATATTCAAAGGGGATGTATTTTATCTGATAAAAAGAATGTTTTAAAAGTAGCAGACCAGCTAATAAAAGAAACAGGTACAGGGTGGTTTATTGTAAAAGCTCAGATTCATGCAGGAGGAAGAGGTAAAGGAGGTGGAGTCAAAATTGCTAAAAGTATCGATGAATTAGAAGAAGTTGTTTCACAAATCCTAGGGATGCATTTAGTAACTCCTCAAACTCCAAAAGAGGGTAAATTGGTTAATCAAGTTTTGATAGCTGAAGATGTATATTATCCAGGCGAATCTGATCCAGAAGAGTTTTATATTTCTATTTTATTAAATAGAGAAACAGGTAAAAATATGATTATGTATTCTACAGAGGGCGGAATGGATATAGAATCTGTAGCAGAAAAAAATCCTGAATTAATTTTTTATGAGGATATAGATCCATTGATTGGTATTGTTCCTTTTCAATCTAGAAAAATTGCATTTAATTTAGGTTTATCTGGTCAAGCTTTTAAAGGAATGGTTAAATTCATTACTATGCTTTATAAATCATATGTGTCTTCAGATGCATCGCTTTTTGAAATTAATCCTGTTTTAAAAACTTCTGACAATAAAATTATGGCTGTTGACGCTAAGGTTACTCTAGATGACAATTCATTATTTAGGCATAAAGAATATGAATCTTGGCGAGATCTTAAGGAAGAAAATCCTGTAGAAATTGAAGCTAGGTCGGTAGGTTTAAATTATGTGGATTTAGATGGCAATGTTGGCTGTATGGTTAATGGGGCTGGCTTAGCAATGGCAACTATGGATTTAATTAAGCAATCTGGAGGAGAGCCAGCAAATTTCTTAGATGTTGGAGGAACAGCTGATGCAAAAAGAGTTGAAACGGCTTTTAGATTAATATTAAAAGACATAAATGTAAAAGCAATTTTAGTTAATATTTTTGGAGGTATAGTTAGATGTGATAGGGTTGCTAAAGGAATTATAGATGCATTTAATAATATGGGTAGCTCTATTAATGTTCCAATAATTGTTAGGCTTCAGGGTACTAATGCACAGATAGCTAAAAATATTATTGATAATTGTGGGTTTAAGGTTTACAGTGCTATAGAGTTTCAAGAAGCAGCAGATAAAATACAAGAACTTATCTAATAAGTGACATTATGTCATTATAAATGTACTAAATAAAGACATTTTGTCATATATTTTTGTACGGCATTCATTTTGTACTATTCAAATTGTAAAATTTGTTTAACTAAAAAAATACATTATGAATTTAATTAAAAAACAATCATCTTTTTTTCCTTTAATTTTTGATGAGTTTTTCAAAAATAATTGGAATATAAATGTTCCATATAATTCTTTTAATATTCCTTTTTTTAACGTAAAAGAAAATGATAAAGAATTTATTTTAGAACTGGCTATTCCAGGAAAAAATAATAATGACTTTAATGTGGAAATTGATAATAGATTATTAACAATATCTACAACAGATGAGAAAGAGTTATCCGATTATAATTATACTGTAAAAGAATTTGGATATTCTTCTTTTGAGAAATCTTTCGAATTACCTGAATCTATTGATTTTGACAAGATTAATTCTTTTTACAGAAATGGCATTCTTTCAATTACTTTACCTAAAAGAAAGGAGTTTCATAATACACCTAAGAAAGTTATTACTGTAAAGAAATAAAAAAAGGGAGGATTAAATCCTCCCTTTTTTACTCTCTCAATAGTTTTATTTTATCTCTTAATCTAGCAGCTTCAACAAAATCCAAGGTTTTAGCTGCTTTTTCCATTTTTGATCGGCATTTTCTTATTTCTTTTTCTTTTTCTTGTTTTGATAAATTTTTGATTATTTCATCCTTGACAATTTTACTTGTATTATTTTCTTCATTTATAAACACATTAGATATGTTTTTATTTAGTGGAGTAGGAGTTATATTAAATTTTTTATTATAATTCTTTTGTTTTTTTCTTCTATAGTTAGTTTCATCAATAGTTTTTTGCATACTCTTGGTTATTTTATTTGCATACATTATTGCCTTTCCATTAATATTTCTTGCTGCTCTTCCTATGGTTTGAGTTAATGAACGATGACTTCTTAGAAACCCTTCTTTGTCTGCATCCAAGATGATAACCAATGAGACTTCAGGTAAATCTAGACCTTCTCTTAAAAGATTTACTCCAACTAATACATCAAATAAACCTTTTCTTAATCCTTGCATTATTTCTACTCTCTCTAAGGTTTCAATATCACTATGAATATATCTACATTTTATTTCTATTTGACTTAAGAATTTAACTAATTCTTCAGACATTCTTTTAGTTAATGTCGTTATTAATATACGCTCATTTTTTTCAACTCTTACTTGAATTTCATCTATTAAATCGTCTATTTGATTGTTACTTGGTCTTATTTCAATCATGGGATCTAGTAATCCAGTAGGCCTTATAATTTGTTCAACATAAATTCCTTCTGTTTTTAACATTTCATAGTCAGATGGGGTTGCACTAAGATAAATAACTTGATTTTGAACTTGTTCAAACTCTTCATATTTTAATGGTCTGTTATCTAAAGCAGCAGGAAGTCTAAACCCATATTCTACTAAATTTTCTTTTCTGCTTCTATCTCCACCATACATAGCATGAACTTGAGGTAATGTTACATGACTTTCGTCAACAATCATTAAATAATCCTCAGGGAAATAATCTAATAAACAAAAAGGTCTTGTACCCGGTTCTCGTCCATCAATATATCTAGAATAGTTTTCAATACCAGAACAATAACCTAATTCAGCTATCATTTCTAAATCAAAATTTGTTCTTTCATCTAATCTTTTTGCTTCTAGATGCTTACCTATTTCTTTAAAGTAATCTATTTGATTTAAGAGGTCTTCCCTAATTTTATCCATTGCATTTTGTAAAACATCTGGTGATGTTGCAAACATATTAGCAGGATAAATAAATAATTTATTTAAGTTTTCTATTTTTTTATTAGTTATGGGATCATAAATTTCAATTTCATCAATTTCATCTCCAAAAAAATGAATTTTAAAAGCATAGTCTGCATAGCTTGGGGAAATATCTATAATATCTCCAGAAACTCTAAATGATCCAATTTCTAAATCTGTATTTGATCTTGAATAAAGACTTTGAACTAGCTTATGCAATAAATCTGTTCTTGAAATAATTTGATTTTTTTTTATTTGAATAATATTTTTCTTAAACTCAATTGGATTTCCAATTCCATAAAGACAGGAAACGGAAGCAACTACAATTATATCTCTTCTTCCAGATAAAAGTGATGAGGTAGTGCTTAATCTTAGTTTTTCAATTTCATCATTAATGGATAAATCTTTTTCTATATATGTACCTGTAATAGGAAGGTATGCTTCAGGCTGATAGTAATCATAATATGAAACAAAATATTCAATAGCATTATTAGGGAAATATTGTTTAAATTCAGTATATAATTGAGCAGCCAAAGTTTTATTGTGAGCTAAAACTAAAGTAGGTTTATTGACAGCATTTATTACATTAGCAACAGTGAAAGTTTTTCCAGAACCAGTAACACCTTTTAGTGTTTGAAATTTTTGATTATCGTTAATTCCACTAATAAGTTCAGAAATTGCTTCAGGCTGATCTCCTGTAGGTCTATATTCAGATTGTAAATCAAACAAAATAAAAATTAACTTTATTCAAATTTAAGATAATAACTTTGTAAAATAATAAATAAGTTAACTTTGAAAAAAATATTATATGAATAATAAATTGATCTCAAAAAAGAAACCTTCTTTTAAAATAAATAAGGTTTTAGATGATTATTTAGCTTCATATCGTAGAAAAATAGTTATTCCAATTTTTTATGAAGATTTAAAAAGATTTTCAGGTTCAGTTTCAGTCTATAATAATAAAGAAATTGATACATTATGGGTTCGAGTATTTTATTCAGATTTTGAAAGAAAAGAAATTGATGAAAATTTAAAAAAAGTATACAACTTATTACACTCTGATGGTAATACAGACAATACGAAATTCTTAAGTATTGATGCCATTGATTATTGTACTTTTGGGAACTCTAAGCCTTTTAGGGTAAAAATTAGAAATATATTAAATGATAATTTTACATATTTCTATGTTAAAAAAGCAGATGCATCAAGAATTTATGGTTTAGAATTAGAACATATTTTATCTCCTTACAATTTAAACTTCTTAGTTTTTGAAAACACATTGATTGAGGAGCATATTACTGGTATTCCTGGAGATGAATTTTTTGATGAATTTTTACCTAAATGCAATGACTCAGAAAGATCACAAATTGCTAAAGAATTTGTAAAATTTAATGAAAGATGTATGATTCGCCTATTAGGTGATATGAGAGCATATAATTATGTTATTATTCCTACACATGATTTTGATCAAGTAGTTTATAAGATTAGAGCAATTGATTTTGATCAGCAATGTTATGAAGGTAATTTACAAATATATAGACCTCAGTTTTTTAAAGAGAATAAAAGAATAATGGACATAATCAAAGAAAAATTACAAAAAAGTTCAGTTGATCAGTATAAAATCGAGGAGAGATCTATTATTGCTAAAAGAATCTTAAGTTCAGTAAGTAGATCAAAAAAAATACTAAAGTGTATGTTAAGTGATAATATTTCAAATAAAAAAAATATTAAATTATTATCTCATCAAATTTATACTTTAACCCATGATAAAAATTTTAAGAAGGCTGTCAATATGGGACAAATTATGAAAGCTTCTTTTGATTATATTTTACGCAATTATGAGAATCATGAAATGTTAGGTATAGATTAATAATTATCATCAAAATTATTATAATCTAAATTTTCATCTTCAAAACTATCTTCATATTGTTCTGCTACAAATTGTTTTTTTGGAGCTTCCTTAGGTAAATTTCCATTGGAAAAAATATTTTTTGGATAAATAGCATCTTTTTTTTCTTGACTAACTTCAAATATTTCTACAAAAAATGTCCATAGTTTTAAAAAGTCATACACATAAATGAATTTTTTTTGATTTTCATTTATAATAGTTTTTAAATTAGTTTCACTCATTAAAATTTGATTATTCTCAGTAAAACCATCTAAAACTATTTCTTCTCCTTGTTCCCAATTATCATTACTTATATAAAAAGCTGCCAGTTCTTTACCATGTAAATGAAAGGAATTAATGATTGTATAATGTAGATCTTCAAAAGTACTATTGTCTTTAATTTCAATATCTCTAAAGATATTATCTTCTGTATCATTATCTAGTATAACTCTAAATCTGTAAATCATCTGTTATTTTATAGTTTTCAAATGTATTAAATATTGTTACTTACTGAAGCGATGAAGTGTAAAAATCATCGAGCTAAGCAGCAAGAATGCACCTATCTGATGTGCAATTCCAAGCCATAAAGGAACTCGTAGTAAGATAGCTAGTACCCCTAGAAGTGATTGAACACCAACTAATATAAGAAGGGAATTTAGTCCATATAATTGGTAGTTAGAAACTGCTATTTTTTTGCCATTTATATAAATTATTAATACTGAGAAAACTACAATGAATGCTAGAATACGATGAACAAATTGTACTCCACTTCTACCTTCAATAAAGTTTTTATATAAGGGGGTTTTTTCAATTAAAACCGTTTCATGCATGAATTTTCCTTCATTCATCATAGGCCAGTTATTATGAATAAACCCAGCATCTAGACCAGCTACAAATGCTCCATATATTATTTGAATGAATAGTATTGCTAAACCAATTCTTATTAGGTCTCTATATGTTTTATTTATAGTCTGTTTTATAGGAAAAATTAAATCTAGGGCGACCCATAATGTAAAAGCAAAAGTTACAAACGCGGTTGTTAAATGTGCAGCTAGCCTATAATGATTCACATCAGGTTTATCAACTAAACCACTTTTTACCATATACCATCCTAAAAATCCTTGAAAACTACCCAGAATTAGTAGTATTATAGTTTTTTTTATAGTGGATTTATCTAATTGTCTTGTTATTAGAAAATAGAGAAAAGGAATAATGAAGACTAAACCTATAGCTCTTCCAATAACTCTATGTAGCCATTCCCAGAAAAAAATACCTTTAAATTCTGTTAAACTTATATTGCTATTTAGTTTTTGATATTCCGGATATTGTTTATAGAGCTCAAATGCTTCCTGCCATTGTTGATCATTAATTGGAGGAATTATTCCTGAAATTAGTTTGTAGTCTGGGATTGATAATCCTGAATGAGTTAATCTAGTTATCCCACCAACAACTACCATAATAAAAATTAAGGCACATCCACTAAAAAGCCAGTAAATTACCTTTTTATTATCTCTTTTCATTTGCTATAAGACCTAATTTTTTCCCTTCTTCCAGCATAAGTTTATATGCTGCATTGTAATCATTTTTAATTTCACCCTCTAGAATAGCCTCTTTAATAGCCTCTTTAATTTTGCCTATTGATTTACAAGGTTTGAGATTAAATGTCTCCATAATTTTTCGACCAGTAATTGGTGACTGGAAATTTCTTATATGATCTCTTTTTTCTACTTCAACAATTTTTTTTCTAACTTTTTTAAAGTTGTTAAGATATTTTTTAAACCTATTTGGGTTTTTAGTGGTGATATCTGCTTCACATAATGTTAATAGATCATCTACATCTTCATTTGCATCGTAAATTAATCTTCTTACTGCAGAATCAGAGATATAATCATTAGATAAAATAATTGGCCTTGAGCTCATATAAATAATTTTTTGAACATATTTCAACTTATTATTTAATGGCAGATGAAGTCTTTTAAATATTTTATATACCATTTTAGAACCTTTTAACTCATGTCCATGAAATGTCCATCCTATTTTATTAATAAATTCTTTCGTTGGTGCTTTACCTATATCATGAAGAATAGCAGACCATCTTAACCAGAGATTATTAGTTGTTAAACATATATTATCTAATACCTCTAATGTGTGAAAAAAATTATCTTTATGTTTATACCCTTCTATTTCATCAATTCCTTTCAATGCTGTTAATTCTGGCAATATTATTTTTAGAAGTCCTGTTTCATCAAGAATTTTAAATCCGATAGAAGGTTTATCAGTCAATAATATTTTATTTAATTCTTCTGAAATTCTTTCCCCAGAGATTATATTTATTCTATTTTTTTCTAATGAAATTGAATTTAATAAATCAGGATGAAGATTAAATTCTAATTGACATGAAAATCTTATTCCTCTTAACATTCTTAAGGGATCGTCAGAAAAAGTTTTGACTGGATCTAGTGGAGTTTTTATTAATTTATTTTCTATATCGTTCAAACCTTTAAACTTATCTAATATTTTCCCCCAATTAGATGAATTTAATCCAATTGCAATACTATTAATTGTAAAATCTCTTCTATTTAAGTCATCATTAAGAGTTCCTATTTTAACTGTCGGATTTCTACTAGAATTTTTATAGCTTTCTTTTCTAGCTCCAACAAATTCAATGTCAAAATTTTTATATTTAAAAGCAGCAGTACCAAAATTTTTATAAATTTTTATTTTAGTTTTTGGATTTAAATTTTTACAAACTTTTTTTGCAATTTCAATTCCATCTCCAATAACCATAATATCTACATCTTTTGGTTTTTTAGAACCTATTATTAAATCTCTAACATACCCACCAATCAAATAACACTCTATTCCATTCTCATCAGCACATTTAGAAATAACTTTAAATAAGTTATTATTAATATTTTTTTTAATTACAGAATGAATCATTTTAAGACCTTATTGTTTTTATAGAATTATCTTCTCTTATTTTAATTATTCTTGATGCTTTATCTAGTTTTTTATCTAAATATAAATTTACGTGATAATCAACTTGATCTAAAATGACCTTATTTATTTCTTTAAAATAAAAAGGGTAACTATCTCCAGATATATTGACTGAAGTAGAAATTATTGGTTTATCAAAAGCATTTAAAAGATTTTGACAAAATATATCGCTAGGGATTCTAATCCCAATGGATTTTGAAAAAGTTTCTAAATTTTTTACTTTATCATATATAACAGTAGTTGGGCCTTTTTGAGAATTTATAATATCTCTTGTTGATTGATTGATATTGGTATATTTTTCAACCATTTTATAATTATTCATTAGACAAATAAAAGGCATTGATTTATTTCTTTTTTTTATTTTATAAATTTTATCAATAGAACTTTGATTTGTTGCATCACATCCAATTGCCCATAAAGTATCACTTGGATAAATTATTATCCCACCATTATCAAGGCATTTAACAGCTTTTTTAATTTCTAAAACCATTAATAAATTAGATTAAACAGAAATATTATAGTCTCTTAAAGCATTATTAAGTGACGTTTTTTTATCTGTACTTTCTTTTCTTTTCCCAATTATTAAAGCACAAGGAACCTGAAAATCACCAGCGGGAAAATTTTTTGTAAAGGATCCAGGAATTACAACAGACCTAGGAGGAATTTCTGCCTTATACTCTATAGTTTTTTTATCTGAAACATCAATTATTTTTGTAGATCCAGTAAGAACTACATTAGCACCCAAAACAGCTTCCTTTCCAACTTTGACTCCCTCTACTACTATACACCTTGATCCAACAAAAGCATTATCTTCTATTATTACAGGTGAGGATTGTAGAGGTTCTAGTACACCTCCAATTCCAACTCCTCCGCTTAAATGTACATTTTTACCAATTTGTGCACAGCTTCCAACAGTAGCCCATGTGTCTACCATAGTATTTTGATCAATATATGAACCAATATTAATATAGCATGGCATGAGAATTACACCTTTGCTGATATATGCACCATATCTAGCAATTGCATGGGGAACTACTCTCACTTCCTTTTCAGCATAACCTTTTTTTAATGGTATTTTATCATGAAATTCTAATGGGCCAACTTCTATAGTTTTCATTTTTTGAATAGGAAAATAAAGAACTACAGCTTTTTTTACCCATTCATTTACTATCCATCCGTTTCTTTTAGGTTCGGCAATCCTTAAATCTCCTTTATCTAAACTATTAATAACTGAATATATAGCTTGTTTTGTCTCTTTATTTTTTAATAAAGATTTATTTTCCCATGCTGATTCAATAATTTCTCTCACTATTTATATATTTTCTCCAAATATACATTCTAATTAATACTTTCAGATATTTTAACCTTAATTATTAATCAATTAACTTTGATAAATGTCTAAAATTATTTCAATAGATTATGGATTAAAAAGAATAGGAATAGCTATTACTGACGAACTTAAAATGTTTGCATTTGGATTAACTACTGTTTCTAATTTTGAAATAATTTCTTTTTTAAAAAAAACAATAAATGAAGAAGAAGTCGATACTATTGTAATTGGAAAACCTTTACAATCCAATAATAATCCATCAGAAATAGAAGATCAAATATTATTATTTATCAAAAAATTAAAGAAAATTTTTCCAAAAATTATTATTACAAGATATGATGAAAGGTTTACCTCTTTGATAGCAAAGCAAACAATTAGTAACAGTGGAATTAACAAAAAGAAAAGGATGAATAAGAGTTTAGTCGATAAAATTAGTGCAACTATCATTCTTCAATCATACTTAGAAAAAAAATAATATGATATTACCAATCGTAGCTTACGGAAGTCCAATCCTGAAAATGAAATGTGATGAAATCAGTGAGGATTACAAAGATTTAAAATCTTTAATTCAAGATATGTGGGATACAATGTATTCTGCGAATGGAATTGGATTAGCGGCTCCCCAAATTGGTAAAGCAATCAGATTATTTATTGTAGATACTTCCCCTTTTGCAGATGATAAAGAATTAAATTCTAAAGAAAGAAATAAATTAATGAATTTTAAAAAGGTTTTTATAAATCCTGAAATATTGTGGTTTTCATCTAAATTATTCAGCTTTAATGAAGGATGTTTAAGTATTCCTGATATTAGAGAAGATGTAAATAGAGAAGATGAAATAGAAATTCATTATAAAGATGAAAAATTTGTAAGTAGAGTTTTAAAACTGGAAGGATTGTGTGCTAGAGTAGTTCAACATGAATATGATCATATTGAAGGAATATTATTTACTGATAAATTAAGCTCTTTTAAAAAAAAATTGTTAAAAAGTAAATTAAAAAATATTTCATTAGGTAAAATTAAATGTGATTATCCAATGTCCTTTAATAAATAAATTTTATGTCAAAAGAAAAACAATTAAAATCTATTGGTCGTCTTTTAGAAATAATGGATGATCTTAGAGAAAAATGTCCTTGGGATAAAAAACAAACTTTTGAATCATTGAAGCCTTTAACAATTGAAGAAACATTTGAACTGGCAGATGCTATTTCAGAAAACAATATTGAAGAAATAAAAAATGAATTAGGTGACCTATTATTACATATTATATTTTATTCTTGCATTGCAAGTGAATCAAATAAATTTGATATTTCAGATGTTGCAGATAGTATTTCAGAAAAATTAATTTATAGACATCCCCATGTATATAATAAAACAGAAAAAATAAATGAAAAAGAAGTAAAATTAAATTGGGAAATGTTAAAACTAGAAGATGGAAGAAAAAGCGTGTTAGAGGGAGTTCCTAAATCTCTTCCTTCAATATTAAAATCTATGAGAATTCAACAAAAGGCTTCTAATGTTGGCTTTGATTGGAGCGATCAAGGAAAAGTCAAGAACAAGATATTAGAGGAATTAAAAGAACTTTCAGATGAATTAGAAATAGGGGACAATAAAAAGATAGAAGATGAATTTGGCGATCTTATTTTTTCTGTAATTAATTTTGGAAGATATATTGGAATTAACCCAGATTCAGCTCTTGAAAAAACTAATAATAAATTTATCAAAAGATTTATGTTTATAGAAAATAAAATGAAATCAGAAAGTAAAAGTTTTCAAAATTCAAGTTTAGATGAGTTGAATAAATATTGGGAATTGTCAAAATTAAAATTTTAATTTTTTAAAATTTTAATTTGAGAAGTTATATTATTGATTTGTTCTTTATTTTTCTTTATGTCTTTGTGGACTTTATTTAAAAGTTTATTTTCTTTTGATTTTTCGTTAAAAAATGAAAGATTGTTTTCTAATGTAGAAAGTTCTTTTTTTAAATTATCTAATTCTTGAATTAATTTACTAGTTTTTTTATTTTTTTCAACATTATTCATTGTATTTGATTTAATTTCAAAAATTTTCATTTTAGATTCTTCTTTACTATATCCTTTTGAAACTAGAGCTTTAATTATAGTTTTTTCAAATTTAACTTCGGTTTGTGAGTCTGCTTGTCCCAGCTCTTTCCATTCATTTATTAATTTGATTATATCTATATCTTTTTTTGATTTATCATTTTCAATTTCTTTTAAAAATTTATTTTGAGAAACTTGATTTTCTTTAATTTTCTGTAATGTACTTGCTTTTTCTTCATCAATTTTATTAAAAAAACAATTACATATAGATTTAAATTTTTGATAATTTTTTTGGTTTATTTTGTATGGAATAGGATTTATTTTTTTCCACTCTTTTTGAATAATAATAATTTCTTTTTTGCTTTTTTCTATATTTTTATTTAACTGTAAGTTTTCTGCTTTTTCTATTAAATCCTTCTGTTTTAAAATGTTTTCTTTGTATATATTTTTTAAATTTTTATAATAAAGATTTTTTGATGAATAATAATCTCTTATAGTTTCTTTATAATTTTTCCAATAATATTTTTTTTTATTTGATGGAATTGGACCTGTTTTATTTAAAGAATTTTTGATTTTTTCAAATTCGTTAATTTTTTTTTGCCATTCATTTGGTCTGTTGCTTTGTTTATTAACTATGTCAATAATTTCTTTTAGGTAAGCTTCTTTTTTTAATAAATTTTCATTCAATATTATATCCTTATTTTTATCAAATTCTATTTTATTATTATAAATTTTTTTTCCAATTTCAGAAAATCTTGTATTTAATATTTTATCTTTTTGCTTAATAGTAGGTCCAATTTCATATTTCCATTTTTTATTTAATCTTTCATAATATTTATATGATCTTACTATATCTTTACTTTTTATTAACTCTTTTGCTTGCGTTATAATTATCTCCTTTTGCTCTTCATTATGTTTAATATCTATTTCTTTAAATTTTCTATTTAAGTAAAGGTAGTCATAGAAGTTTTTTATATGATGTTGAAAATTATTCCACATAATCGAATTTTCTTTTCTTAATACTGGACCTATATTAAACCATTTTTTTTGTAATTCTTTAAATTCTAAATATTTTTCATTCATTTTAATATCTAGATTTATTAGATTTTTTAATCTTTCTATGATTTTTTGCTTCTCTACTAGATTTTTTTTATAATCAATATTTATATTTTTATCCAAACTCACTTTTTTTAATTAAGTTACTTTATTTTAATTAAGTATTCCAAATCTTCCAACTTTCTTCTGCTTGTATTTCTAGCATTTGCATTCCATTTATTATTGTTGCATTATTTTTTTTTGATTCTTTTAAAAATTTACTTTCTATTGGATTATATATTAAGTCATAACATATATGATTACTGTTAATATATTTATATGGAATTTTTGGACATTCATTTATTTTTGGAAATGTTCCAACTGGGCTACAATTAATTATAATCTGAGATTTATTTATAATTTCATTATTTAATTCTTCATATGTAATATTACCTTTTTCTCTAGATCTTGATACTACAATAGATGAAATATTTAATTTATTTAGTCCAAAGATAATTGCTTTAGAAGCACCACCAGATCCTAATAATATTGCTTTTTTATGTGTTTTATTTATTACTGGATTTATTGATTTAATAAAACCAATATAATCTGTATTGTATCCTTTTAATTGATTTTTTGAACAAACATTTATTGTATTTACTGCTCCGATTTTTTCAGCATTTGGATCTAGCGAATCTAAAAAATCAATTATTTTTTCTTTATATGGAATAGTTACATTAAATCCATTAAATTTTTTTTGTTCTACAATATTTTTAAATTGACTAATATGATTTAAATCGAGATTTTCATATTTATAATTAGATTCTGAATCTAATTTTTGGAATTTATTTGTGAAATAACTTTTTGAAAAAGAATAACTAATTTTTTTTCCTATTAGTCCATATGTTTTTTTTTCTAGAAGCATAATTTTCAATATAAATTACAAACAAAAATCCGAATAGTATCCAAATTAAAGCTATAAGATCATTTGATTCGCTAAGATCTGGTAAATATTTCAAATAATTATTTGTGATTTCTAAATTATTAAAAGAATTAATTGTTTCATCTGAATTTATATAAACTTTTTTCCATGGCCATATAATTAATAATGACCCTGAAACAAATCCAATTATTAATTGATTTATTTGATTAGTATATTTTTTTATTAAATAACTCAATAAATTAGATAATAAAATCAAACCAATAACTGAGCCCAAACAAAAAATTATAAGAATTTTTATTAATTCGAAATCAATTTCATTTGAATTTTGAAAACCAATAATGTTTTTTAAAAATTGAATAAAAGCATTAACAGAATCCACTAGTAGAAGTTTGTAATTCCCTAGTAGTATTAACAAAAATGAACCGGAAATCCCTGGTATTACCATCCCACATATACTTATAAACCCACAAAAAAATACAAATAAAATATTTTTGTTTTCTGATAATGGTTCTGACAAACTTAAAATTAATCCGATAACTAATCCAAATAACATGAAAATGATTTCTTTTTTATTTCTAATCTTATTTTTTTTAATTAGTATTATTATAGAAGCTATTATCATTCCATAAAAAAGAGACCATACATTAAGTTCTGATATCTTGAAAAAGTAATCTAAAATTTGTGATGTAGTAAAATAACTAATAATTATTCCTAAAAGTATAATTATTAAAAAATGACCATTATAATGAGTGTTAAATTTTTTAAAATTTCCTTTAAAAAGATAAATAAATGTTTGGAAATTTATTTTTTTAAATGTATTAATCATTTCATTGTAGAAACCTGTTATTAATGCAACTAATCCTCCTGAAATTCCAGGTAATTTATTGGCTGATCCCATTAAAATACTTTTTATTAATAGAATAAATAGTTCTGATTTATTTCTGTTTTGCATTTTTTTTTGATAAGTATTCTAAAATTAAAACCACACTAATTCCAAATAAAATAAATAAGATCCCTTCTAAAAAAGTAGAGTTTGTAAAATCTCCAGAAGGAAGATATAAATTAGAAAGAAAAAAATCTTTTGAAATAGTTTCCGTTTTCCATGGCCATAATGAAGGAAGTGAACCAATCATAAATCCTGTTAAGCATGAAAGAGTATTATCTTTATGGATTTTGTATGCCCAGGTCAAAAATTTAGAAAACAATTTTATACTTATAATAGCACCAAAAATGAATGCGAAAAAATTTAAAAAGTGATCTGAGTTAAGTTTCATAACTTCTTTTAGTGTTTCTAATATAGTTTCGTAAGCACCTAATAAAATTAGAATATAAGCTCCTGAGATACCAGGAAGTAACATTGCTGTGACACTTATCATCCCACAAATGAATAGATATATATGATCAATTTCATTGTTTGCTGGATTTAATGTTTGGACATAAATTGCTATTAATATACCAAAACCTAGTAAGTATATTTTTGATGGAAATATAAATTTAGAATTATTAAAATTCCAATTTTTAATTTGTTTTAAGAGAAAAAATATGCTAGAAAAAATTAATCCAAAGAAAAACGACCATAGTGCAATTGGATGATCTTTTATTAAATAAGTAATATAGTGACTTAAAATTACTATACTAGAAAATATTCCCATTAATAAACTGAACAGGAAACCTAAATTATAGTTTTTCCAAATTTTTCTAAATTCACCTTGAAATAACAATCTAAATATCATAAAATCAATTTTATTTAGAGTATTTAAAAATTCTTCATAAACTCCTGTAATTATAGCAATAGTTCCTCCAGAAACACCAGGAATTATATCAGCAATCCCCATTGCCATTCCCTTAAGAAATATAGAAAAACGTGATAAAACATTATTTTTCATTTTACTAAAATTAAGATAATTAAATCGATAAATTAGCTTACATGTAAGTTTTTAAAAACCTTCAATTTTGGAATTGATGGGAACATTTTATTATAATAGTCATATTTTGAGGGACTATAGAAATATGCTTTTTTAAGGAATATAATAGCATTTTTATTTTCTGACAAATTAAAATAAATAGCAGACAACAAATAGTTTATTTCATTTTCATTAGACTTAGGTAATAAATCAATTGATTTCAAAAGTCTAAAATGTAATTTTTTATTATGAGTTATTTTAATCAAAATTTGTGTAAGAAAAGAAAGAGTTTCTATATCTAATTTACCAATAGATAGAATTTCTATAAATGCAAGTTCCATTTCATCATATAGCTCTAGTTCAACACTAATCTTAAGGTAAAGTTTCCAATATTTTATTTTCTCTGAATCAATTTCTAATGCTTTTAATAAATTATTTTTTGATTCATTAAACTTTTTTTTATTAAAGTAGTATAGTGAAATATACATCCAAGCTTTATCATGTATTGGATCTTCATCAATAGTTTGAATATAATATGATAAGGCTAAATCGTAATTACCCAATTTGTCATGACATCGTCCTAATCTAAATAAGGCAAATGAGTTAGGTCCATTTATTCCTATTGAAATCTCATATTTTTCAATTGCTTCATTAATTTTTTCTAATTTTTCAAGAATTTTAGCCATCTCAATATAGGCACCTATAAATGAGTCATCACAAATTATTGCAAAATCAAATGCACTTAATGCCTCCTCATACATTTCATTATTAACATACTGTTTGCCTAGCTGATGCCATGCAATTTCACAATATGGATTAGTTTCTAGAAAATCATTTAAGAAGTTTATTGTGCTTTGTGAATTTCCAATTGAATCATAACAGAAAAGAATATTGTTTAAAATTGAATAATCACGATTGTTGATATTTAAACATTTTACTAATACTTTCTTTGCGTTTTGAAAATCATCGAGAAAAAGATATTCCTTTCCAATTAGAGATAATGCTTCATAATATAAATCTGAGTTCACATTAATATCTTTTAATATTTTTATAGCTTGAATATGATTCTTTTTTTTAGAATATATTTTAGATTTTTGGATTAAAATTTCAGGACTTAAAGGGTCAGTTGCATAAATATTACAGGCTATTTTTTCTGCCTTTTCAATCTCATTATTTAATAATAAAATTTCAATTTGTAATATCGAAAGAGATGTCGAATGAGGATATTGTTTTAATGCTAGGGAATTAGCCTTTTTTGCAAGTGATATATTACCAATATCTAAATAATAAATTATAATTTCCTCAAATTCATTTGAATCAAAAAACAAAAATGAATTTGTTTTAAGCATAGATTCAAATTTGGAAATAGAATGATTTTGAAAATCATCAAACTCCTCTTCCATCTAATATTGATTTATTAACATTCAATATAGTAAGAGAAGTTGAGGGCTATTAATTATTAAAATTATTTTTTTAACAAATTAATCAACATTATTATTAATTTCATTTAAAGTATCAATTATTACTTTACAACCTAATTTAATTTCTTTTTTACTTATTGTTAATGAAGGGGTTATTCTTACTGCTTTTGATTCAAATAACAACCAAAATAAAATTAACCCATTACCTAAACATCTGATTACTAACTCTTGGGCAATTTTTTTATTTTTCATTATTAAAGCTAACATGAGTCCTTTTCCTCTAATTTCTTCTATTAAATCATGTTGCAATAATTTTCTAATCGTATTTTCTTTTTTTTTTATTTTTTTTATTATACCTGATTTTAAGGTTTCTTTCAGGTTTGCTAAAGCAGCGGAAGCAATAACAGGGTGTCCTCCAAAAGTAGTGATATGTCCCAAAATAGGATTTTTTTTAAAAAGCCCCATTTTTTCCTTACTCGAACTCAATGCTCCTATTGGAAAACCTCCCCCAAGACCTTTTCCATAAACTAATATATCTGGTATAGCATTATAATGTTCAAATGCAAATAATTTTCCAGTTCGTCCAATTCCAGTTTGTATTTCATCTAATATTAATAGGGCATTTACTTTTTCACACTTTTCTTTAATTTTTCTTAGATAATTATTAATCGGAGTTATAAATCCAGCCCCTCCTTGAATTGTTTCAAGAACAACTGCAGCTGTTTTTTTATCAATTTTTTTGATATTATTATCATTATTAAATTCAATAAAATCTATATCAGGTAGTAGTGGTCTATAAGCTCTTTTTCTATCTTCAAATCCCATAATACTCATTGCCCCTTGAGTATTTCCATGATATCCATTTTTTGCTGCGATTATTTTAGTTCTTCCAGTAATTCTTTTAGCTAATTTCATAGCTGATTCTACTGCTTCTGTCCCGGAATTAGTCAGATATGTATTAGATAATGATTTAGGTAAGTTTTTCGATAGCAATTCACATAATTTCACAGTTGGTTCTTGAACAAATTCGCCATACACCATTACATGCCAGTATTTGTCAATTTGTTTTTTTACAGCCTTACTTACTAATTTATTTCTATGACCTAAGTTAGATGCTGAAACACCTGATACAAAATCTAAATATTTTCTTTTATTTATATCATAAATATAACTTCCTTCTGCATAAGAAATTTCTAATGCTAGAGGATGATCTGTAGTTTGAGCTTGATATTTTAAAAATTTTTTTTTCAAAAAAATTATTTAATAAATAGTTCTTCCTTTTTTTCTATTTTCTCTTGAATTCTCCAGTTAAATCCATTTAAAACTTTGAGATTTAATTCCATTTCTTTTTCTGGATAAACCTCTCCCTCAGGATTAGTAAAAAAAGTAATTTCTTTTATATTATTATTTTCAATTTCCATAATAATTGAACTACAAATTGCTTTATCAATTCCGATTAAATCTTTTGTTTTTTCATCATATAAATAGTAAATCATTTCAGTATTTTGAATAAGCTCAATAGTTTTTAGTTCATTTTCATAAAACTTTCCAAATAGCTTAATTCCCTTCATTTGATTGAAATTATTGTCTCCTAAAGTATCTTTTTCAATAATAAATGCATTATTCAAAATTTTCAATGAATCTAGATCATTTGTCTTAACATCTCTTGTTATATGAATTTCATCTCCTGTCATTTGACTATCCCCATTCCATATAATAGGATTTATTTTTGCGATTTCATTTATAGTAAGAATTTGTTTTTGTCTTTCACTTATTTCATTTCTTAAAAGTTTGGTTAATCCACTTTTTTGATTTATTATTATTTTGTCAGATTTACCACTTAAATTTTGCTTAAATATTCTAACATTATATCTGCCTTTTATTATCCTATTTTCTGCAGGTCCAATAGCAAATAGTGTATCAGCCTTAATAAATAAAGAATCTTTTTCTACCATTTTAATAGCTATTGATTTTTTTGTAATCATAGCGGAGTCAATAGCTTTAAAAACTTCTGCATAATTTCCTTTAATTATAGTTTTATTAAGTGTATCTGTTAACACAATATTTCTAGTAGCTGATGCAAATTGTTTACTGTCATCAAAAGTTAAACTGTCTCCCTCTATAACTCTATTGTTATAATTGATTTTTGAATTTCTAGTAAAAAATCCTTCTCTTTTTTTAGTATCATAAAACCCTTTTTCACAATAAATATCATAATCTGAGCCTTTAATTGTCGTAGGCCCAAAGAAATATGCATGTTCAGATTTAGTAAAGTAATCTAATTTATTAGATTCTATTTCATATTCAGGATTATATATTTCTACATTTTTATTGAAAGTATACTTTGAGTTTTTTTGAAAATATTTTCCTTCAATACTTTTGATAGTCGTAGCGCTATCTTTAATTACACCTCCTCTTTCAAAAAAAAATTCTTTGGAATTTCTATCATGAAAAAGAATTTCAGTTTTTAAATTTGTATCATTATTAGAAAAGTCAACATTTCCAGTTGCAATAATTTTCCTGACATTACCATCATAATCTAAATAATTGCTTAATAGATTTATGCTATCACCCTGTATAACAACAACATTTCCAGAAGCTTTAAAAGAATTAGTTTTTTTAAAAAACAATGCATAATCAGAATATATATTCATTCCATCATGAAAAAGATGAACCCTTATTTTATCATTTTTTTTTAAAATATTTGCTCCAGGGTTTGTCTGTTCATTTCTGTCAAACGACCCTGCTTCTATTATTTGAATAATTTTTTTTTCTTGACTAAAAATTAAATTAAAAAATAGTAGAAATAGTATTGATATTTTTATTTTCAATTTATAAATTAACGAATTATAGTTTGAGTCCTGTCAGGTCCAACGGAAATTATAGAAATTGGCACTTTTAATTCTTTTTCTAAATAGCTAACATATTCTAGAAATGATTTTGGAAGAGAATCTTCATCCCTGAGCTTGCTTATATCCTCTTTCCATCCTTTAAATTCCAAATAAATAGGTTTTAACTCCTCATTGTTTACAGAAAAAGGAAAATGTTTAATTGATTTTCCCTTATATTGGTATTCTGTACATACTTTTATTTTTTTAAATCCAGATAGAACATCTCCTTTCATCATTATAAGACTTGTTACACCATTAACTTTTACAGTATATTTTAATGCAACAAGATCTAACCATCCACACCTTCTTGGTCTTCCAGTTGTAGCTCCAAATTCATTACCAATTTTTGCCATTTTCCTACCATATTCATCAAATAATTCCGTAGGAAAAGGTCCGCTACCAACTCTAGTGGTATATGCTTTAAAAATTCCAAAGACATCTTTTATTTTATTTGGAGGCACTCCTAATCCGGTGCAAGCTCCAGCAGCTGTGGTATTTGAAGAGGTGACAAATGGATAGGTTCCAAAATCTATATCTAATAATGACCCTTGTGCACCTTCCGCTAAAATAGATCTATTATTATCTAATTCATTAAAAATAAAGTTTTCACTATCTATAAATGGAATGTTTTTTAATTTTTCAATTGCATTAAAGAAATCATTTTCTAATTCACTAAGGTTATATTGAAGGTCTACATTTAAATTTTTTATTAAGAGCTCATGTTTATTAGCTAATTTTCTATACTTATCTAACCAACCATCAAGTTCAATATCTCCAACTCTAATTCCATTTCTTCCAGTTTTATCCATGTAAGTTGGCCCAATTCCTTTTAAGGTTGAACCAATTTTAGACTTTCCTTTAGAAAGTTCAGATGCTGCATCAAGTAACCTGTGGGTTGGTAAAATAAGGTGTGCTTTTCTAGAAACACACAGTTTTGATTTAAAATCAATATTAAAAGGTTTTAAATTTTCAATTTCTTTTTGAAAAATTACAGGATCTATTACAACTCCATTACCAATTAAATTAATACAATTATTATGAAAAATACCAGAAGGAATAGTATGTAAAACATGTTTAATTCCATTAAATTCCAATGTATGTCCAGCGTTTGGACCACCTTGAAATCTTGCTATAATATCATAATTTTTAGTTAATACATCTACAATTTTACCTTTCCCTTCATCCCCCCATTGTAAGCCAAGTAATAAATCAACCTTCATATAATTCTATTTTTTTTTTTTTTTGATTTTGCATAAAAATAAAGGGAGTGGTTATGAATTTCTATTCCAAATATTTCTTCTATATTTTTTTTAATTGTTTGAATTCTAGGATCACAAAATTCTTTGACTTCACCAGAGTCGGTCAAAATAATATGATCATGTTGATTGTCAAAATAGGATTTTTCGTATTGTGCTTGAGCTGTACCAAATTGGTGTTTTCTAACAAGTTTACAGTCTAATAAAAGTTCAATTGTATTGTAAAGTGTAGCTCTACTAACCCTATAGTTTTTATTTTTCATTTTAGAATAGAGCAATTCGATATCAAAATGATCTGAGGAGTCATAAATTTCTTGTAAAATTGCAAATCTTTCAGGAGTTTTTCTGTGAGTTTTATTATCTAAAAACCTAGTAAAAACATCTTTTACAATTTCCTGATTTGTCCTTTTTTCCATAATGTAAAATTAAGTTAAAAAATGATGATAATACTATTCTCTATTAACCTTTTCAATGCCATTAATTTTTTTTAATTTTTCTATAAGTTTATCTAAAATACTTTTGTTTTTAACTTGTAATTTTATTGTTCCAGCAAATGTATTCTCAAAAGTATCAAAACTCATTTTTTTCATATTAATATTTAAATTGTTTGAAATAATACGGGTAATTTCACTAACAATCCCAAGATTATCAATTCCCGATATTTTTATTATTGAGCTAAAATCTTCTTGAGTAGAATCAATCCATTTGGCCTTTACAATTCTATAAGCAAATTTAGATTGTAAACTTATTGAGTTGGAGCAAGTTTTTTTATGGACCTTAATTCCATCTTGAACTGTTAGAAATCCAAACACATTGTCACCTGGTATTGGATTGCAACATTTTGCTAAAGTATAATCTAAGCTTTCTTCTTCATTTGTAAATACAATTTGATCAAAATTATTTTTTATTTCTTTCTCGCTATGACTTATTACATTGTCTTTTTTTGAAATTTTCTTTCTAAAATAATTAAGAAGTCTATTTTTGTTTGAAGCAGCAAATTTTTTAAGAGATGTGTTTTCTATTTTTCCAATTCCAACTCTATAAAATAAATCTAGACTAGTTCTTAAATTGAAATAATTAGCTAGGTTATTTATATTTTTTTCATCAAAATTAATTTTCAATTGTTTTAATTTTCTTCTTAAAATTTCTTTTCCATCTTCTGCTAATAACTTTTTTTCTTCTTTTAAAGCTGTTCTGATTTTTGATTTTGCTCTTGAAGTTTTTACATAATCTAACCAGTTAGCTGATGGTTTGGTATTTTCAGATTTAATTATTTCAATTTGATCTCCACTTTTAAGCTCATGGCTTAGGGGAACTATTTTTCCATTTACTTTTATTCCCCTAGTTTTTAAACCTAATCCAGTATGGATACTAAAAGCAAAATCTAACGCACTTGATCCTGTAGGTAATGATATTAATTCACCAGCTGGAGTAAATACAAAAATTTCAGTAGAATATAAATTTAATTTAAAATCCTCAACAAAATCTAATGCACTTGTTTCAGAATTTTCAAGGACTTCTTTTAATCTATTTAACCAATCTTCAAGTCCATTTTCATTTTGCTTTCCTTGTTTATACATGAAATGTGCAGCATAGCCTTTTTCAGCAATTTCATGCATTCTTTCTGATCTTATTTGAACTTCTACCCATTTTGATCCTGGTCCAACAACTGTTATATGTAGTGCTTCATAACCATTAGATCTTGGAGATGTAATCCAATCCCTAAGACGAAGTGGGTTTGGAGTATAATAATCTGTTATAATTGAGTATATTTTCCAAGCTATGAATTTTTCTATTTCAGGCTTAGCTTTATATACAATTCTTATTGCAAATTTGTCATAAACTTCGTCAAATGAAATATTTTTTTTAACAATTTTATTTCTAATTGAAAAAATTGATTTTGGCCTTCCACTTATTTTAATTGACAGATTTTCTTTTTTTAATTTATCACTTATTCTTCTAGAGAAATTTTTTATATACTTATCTTGTACATCCTTTGATTCTTCAATTTTGTTTTTGATTTCGTTGAACATTTCAGGTTCAGTATATTTTAATCCTAAATCTTCTAATTCAGATTTAACATCATAAAGTCCAATTCTATGTGCAATAGGAGAATATATATATAATGTTTCAGAAGCAATTTTTATTTGTTTTTCTGAAGACAAGACTTCTAATGTTCGCATATTGTGTAACCTGTCTGCAATTTTAATCAGGATTACTCTAACATCATCATTAAGAGTTAATAGCATTTTTCTGAAATTTTCAGCTTGAAGAGAAATATCTTTTTCCTTTTTTAGTTTAGATATTTTAGTTAATCCTACTACAATTTTAGAAATTGTTTTTCCAAAGAGTTTTTGAATTTTAGACTCATTATATTCTGTATCTTCAATTACATCATGAAGTAAAGCTGCTGCAATACAAGTCGCATCTAAACCTATCTTTGATGCAACAATTTTTGCTACTGCTATTGGATGAAAAACGTAAGGTTCTCCTGATTTTCTTCTTTGATTTTTATGTGCATCAACTGAAGTATTAAATGCTAATCTTATAAGTTTTCTATCTTCACTACTAAGAGATTGATAACTAATTTTGAGTAATTCTTTATACTCTTTAGCTATCAAATTATTTTCCTTTATAGCATCTATTAAGATCATCTATTAAAAATACTTAAAAAAAACAATATGATATTATGATTTATAATCTAACTATTCTTTGAAATAGAGTAGGGTGTGAATAATGCCACCAAACATATTTTGGATGCGGAGTTAAATTACTTAAGCTATCTTTTGACAATATTTTTAATGCCTCTATTAAATATTTTCCATTATGGGTTTTTTTAGCAAATTGATCAGCCTCATATTCAAATTTTCTAGAAAATAAATTAAAAATTAAAGAGATTGTTTCTGAGAATGGAGTGAATAAAATCGAAAAGCAAATAAGTCCTATATGAAAACTTTGTGTTTCAATTCCTAAGGATTCAGAAAAAATAGGCATATATATAAATAAAGAAAGAATATAAAGCATAAATCCGGTTTGTATAATTGAGAAAAATAAATTATAAATAATGTGATTTTTTTTATAGTGACCTATTTCATGTGCAATAACAGCAACAATTTGATTTATATTTAATTTATTAATTAGAGTGTCGTATAATGTAACTCTTTTTTGTTTTCCAAATCCTGAAAAATAGGCGTTTGCTTTTGTTGATCTTTTCGATCCGTCTATTACAAAAATATTACTTAAATCAAATCCAACTTTATTCGAGTATTTTTCTATTTCAGATCTTAAATCACCTTCTTTTAGTTTACTTTGTTTATTAAAGAGAGGAACTATTATTTGTGCATATAGTCCATTAATTAGAATAGATATTAATGAAATAAAAATCCAGGCTATAATCCAAAAGTTTTTTCCTATTGATTCAAATTGAAATATTATAAAGCTTAATATACCTCCTCCTAATAATAAAGTTAGAATCCAAGATTTTAGTTTGTCACTTATATAAATTTTTGGTGTAGTTTTATTAAAACCAAATTTTTCCTCAATTATAAATGTATAATATATTGAAAATGGTAAACCTAATAATTCATTTCCAAAGAATATTATTCCAAAAAAAGACAGACTAATTAAAATGGGAGATTCAAATAAACTCCTGCAATAATTATCAAGAATTAAAAAACCATCAAAATAAAAAAAACATAGAATTATAATTAAGCTATAAATTTTTGAATACTTAGAAAAAATATATTGATTTTGCTTGTATTCCTGAGATTTTAAATATTTTTCATCATCATATACATCTGAAATAATTTCCGGAATTTTATTTTTAAAATGTTTTGAATTCAAAAAATCTAGATAGTAGTCCTTTAAAAAATTAAAAATAATTATTGCTATAAGTAATATAAAAACAGATTCAGAATTAATTTGCATTTCTTTGTTTTAGAGCTTCAAATATAACTATTGCTGCAGTAACTGATAAATTTAATGAATCCATTTTTCCCTTCATTGGAATATTAATTAATTCATCTGAAATATTTACCCAATCATCTGAAAGTGGGGAGGACTCAGCACCTATAATTATTGCACATGGTCCAGTGAATTTAACTGAACTATAATCAATACTGTTTCTTATTAGAGTTGAGATAATTTTTATTTTATTTCTTTTTAAAAACTCTATTACTTCTTTTGTCTTTCCTACACCTATTTGAGATGAAAAAACACTTCCTAGGCTGGATCGAATAATATTGGGATTATAAATCTCTGTTTTTAGATTAGCAATGATAACAGCATCAATACCTGCTGCATCTGCTGTTCTTAAAATAGCTCCAATATTCCCCGGCTTTTCTGGAGACTCTGCAACTAGTATAAAAGGATTTTTTGGAAGAATTAATTGATCTAAATTGAATTCTTTTGAATGGAATATAGCTAAAAAACCATCTCCTTTTTCTTTATATGATAATTCTTTATATAGTTTTATAGATAGGTTAGTTGCTTTATATTTAAAATATAAATCATCATACTTTTTATTATGAATTTCAGAACAAACATATAATTCGATTAGATTATAATTTGATTCTAAACAAAGCGTAATCTCTTTTAAACCTTCTACAACAAATCTTTTAAAATTTTTTCTGTTTTTAGGTTTTAAAAGTAGTTTCTTGATATTTTTAAAAATATCATTGTTTTTGCTCTCTATATATTTCAAGATATCATTTTGAATTCAAATCTAATTAAAATCAAGAATTTTACATGTATTTTACATTTAAATTGTCTAGTTTAATTAAGTATCCTAATTTTAAAAAAAAAATTATTTAAATGAATAAATCATTATCACAAAAGTATATTGATATAGAGGAGAAATTTGGAGCTCATAATTACCACCCTTTGCCAGTAGTTTTAAATAGAGGAAAAGGTGTTTATGTTTGGGATGTTGAAGGAAATAAATATTATGATTTTTTATCTGCTTATTCTGCTGTTAATCAAGGGCATTGTCATCCTAAAATCACAAAAGCCTTATTAGATCAATCTTCTGTTTTGACATTAACTTCTAGAGCATTTTATAATGATGTTTTAGGAGACTATGAAAAATATGTAACAAATTATTTTGGATATGATAGATTACTCCCAATGAATACTGGAGTAGAAGGAGGAGAGACAGCAGTCAAATTAGCAAGAAAATGGGCATATCAAGTTAAAGGAATTGAAAAAAATAAAGCAAAAATTATTTTTGTTAGTGGAAATTTTTGGGGAAGAACTTTGGCAGCTATTTCCTCTTCAAATGATCCCTTAAGTAGAAATGATTTTGGCCCCTATATGCCAGGATATGAAATTATACCTTATAATGATATAAATAGTCTAGAACAATCACTTAAAGATCCAAATGTTGCTGCTTTTATGGTAGAACCTATTCAGGGGGAAGCTGGGGTTGTTGTTCCCGATGAAAATTATTTGTATGATGCTTATAAACTTTGTAAAAAATCAAATGTATTATTTGTAGCAGATGAAGTTCAAACTGGAATTGGTAGAACAGGAAAACTTTTATGTTGTGACCATCATGGTTTTAAACCAGATATACTTATTTTAGGGAAAGCTCTGTCTGGCGGTGTATTACCAGTTTCAGCAGTTTTATCCTCTAATGAAATTATGTTGACTCTTAAACCTGGAGAGCATGGATCTACTTTTGGAGGCAATCCATTGGGATGTAAAGTTGCTATAGCAGCTTTAAAAGTGATTAAGGATGAAAATTTATGTAATAATGCTAAATTAATGGGTTTGCATTTTAGAAAAAAAATGAATGAATATATAGAAAAGAGTAATATTATTAAATTAATTAGAGGAAAAGGATTGCTTAATGCGATTGTTATTAATGATGATGAAGAAAGTGAAACAGCTTGGAATATATGTCTAAAACTAAAAGAAAATGGCTTATTAGCTAAGCCAACTCATGGAAATATAATTAGATTTGCTCCACCATTAACTATTTCTGAAAATGAAATGACTAATGCTATTAATATTATTATTAATTCAATAAAAGATTTCGAATAATAATGAAAAAAATATATTTTGATAATGCTGCAACTACTAAAATAGATCCTTCTGTTTTAACTACAATCAATAATGTCATGAAAGAAAATTATGGGAATCCATCTTCCTCGCATAGCTTTGGAAGGGCTTCTAGGACAATAGTTGAGAAAGCAAGAAAATCGATTGCACAAGAATTCTGTGTTTCATCTAGTGAAATATTTTTTACTTCTGGCGGGACTGAGTCAGATAACATGGTTTTAGTATCTGCAGTTAGAGATTTAAAAATTCAAACAATTATTACTTCTAAAGTAGAGCACCATGCAGTATTAAATGTTGCTAAATATTTAGAAAAGAAATATGCTATTAATGTTATTTATGTTAAGATAGATTCAAATGGATCTGTAGATTATAAGGATTTAGAACAAATTTTAGAATCAAATAAATCTAAAACACTTGTTAGCTTGATGCATGTTAATAATGAAATAGGTTCAATTCTAGATATTAAAAGAGTTGGAAATATTTGTAAGAAACATAATGCAATTTTTCATTCTGATACGGTTCAATCTATTGGAAGATATGAGATTGATTTATCAGCTATAAATGTAGATTTTATTGTAGGTTCTGCTCATAAATTTCATGGTCCTAAAGGAATAGGATTTTTATATGTTAATAAAGAACTTAATATTGAACCTCTTTTAATAGGCGGAAGTCAAGAAAGAGGTTTAAGAGCAGGAACAGAATCTGTTCATAATATCTCTGGAATGGAAACAGCTTTTTTATTAGCATATGAAAATATAGACAAGGATAAAGAGCATATTTTAGGATTAAAAAATCAATTTATTCGTAAAGCTAAAAGAGACATTTCTAATATAAAATTTAATGCAAGCTGCGATGATATAAATTCTAACACTTACACAGTTTTAAATGTTTGTTTACCAGTTAAAAAAGAAAAATCTGTTTTACTTGAATTCAATTTAGATTTAAAAGGAATTGCATGTTCTAGAGGAAGTGCTTGCCAATCAGGAAGTTCAAAAGGTTCTCATGTATTAAATCAGATTCTTGATCCAAAAGATATAGAAAAACCATCTATTAGATTCTCTTTTTCAAAATATAATACTATTGAAGAGGTTGATTTAGTAATAGATACTTTGAAAGATTTTATAGAATCTAGTTAGATTTTCTGTAAAAAATACTTTTATATATTGAAATATTTCCCACCATATCTTCAACGGTTATTTCCAATTCATTTTTAGGTTTTTTAACGTAATATTCATCAAATTCATAGGAGATTTCACCTCTTTTGTATTCATATTCAAATAAAACCCAATTTCCATTAATAGTTCCTTTATATTTTTTAATTCCAGTTTCTTTATCTAAAATTTTTAGTTTTAAATAATTTTTATTAGAAATCCATTCTCCATTTTTAAAATTTAAGCTTTTTATTGTTGGAGGAATTGAATCATTCTTTATAAAAAAGGTTCCCAACTTTTTAGTTTTTGTTTCAAAATTATTATTTGGATTAAGGTTGGATGTTATAAAAGTCTCTTCCTTATTTTGATTTAGATTTGCTAAGTAATTCCCTTTATTAGAATTAGGAAAAATTACTTTAATATTATTAAAAACAGGAATATTGGGATTAACAATTTTTAAGGAGTCTTTAGATAAATTTATATGGAGATCTACATTTTGTAAAAATGTATTTTTTGGAATGTTTATTTTTTGTTCTCCATTTATAAAATTATAGCTTAAATCATTATTAATTTTTTTATTGTAAATAGTTAAATCTAGTTTTTCTTTTTTTGTATTTGTTATTATTTTTTTTTCACTATTTATTGGAATAATAATAATAATTTTGTTATTCTCTATATCACTAATTTTAATTTTAAACTCTGAATAATTTGGTTTAATGTTAATTAATCCATTATTTTCTTTTTCATATAAACTTAATTTGTTTCCAGAAGTTTTAAATAATTTTATAACTCTTTCTCTATTATTAATGTAGTGTTTAAAATCAATAAGAGTATTTATTAGGATGGATTCTTCAAATAGAAAACCATTATAGTTTATTGAATTAACTAGTTCATCATTGTAATATGTAGAAATATTATAAACTCCATTTTTATTATTAGCGGAATCTTGTTTATCATATACATTTATACCAAAACCTGAATTCCCTTTTAAGTTTATTTCCGTTGTTTTAAAAATACTATCATTAATTTTCTTGAAACTTAATTTAATTGGGTCTATAGAATTATAATTATTGATATCCACGTTATTGTATGCATAAACTGATGCTATTTCAGGTCTTCTAGAATCGTCTACATGTATTCCAAACAATATTGGATTTAAGGGTTTTTGATTAGAAGATTTTCTTATTTCATAATGAAGATGCGGTCCGAAAGAACTTCCAGTATTTCCTGAGAATGCAATAATTTGATTTTTATTAATAGTAAAATCATTTTTATTTAAGTACAGATCAATTTCATAAGATTGCCTTTTATATTGTATTTTTTTAATATAATCTTCAATTTCTTTATTAAATTTTTTAAGGTGAGCATAAACGGTAGTAAAACCATTGGGATGATCTACATACAAGGCTTTTCCAAAACCACCATGAGCTATTTTAATTCTACTAATATACCCGTCTGCGGAATTAAATATTTTTAAACCTTCTTTATTTTGAGTTTTAATATCTAACCCTGAATGAAAATGGTTAGATCTTAATTCTCCAAAATTTCCACTTAAAACTAAAGGTATTTCAATAGGTTTTGAAAAATAATCTTTGGGATATTCAATTTGAGAATTTATGACCCATGGAAATGTAAAAATAAATAGAAGAAGTAGTTTTGATCGTAAAAATTTCATTTAAAAAAGAATAATGTGGTAAAAATAATATTTTTAAAAATTAAATGATACTTGTTTATGAGTTTAACTAATATTAAATTTGAGTAAGATAGTATTATTTTTAATGTCAAAATCAATTGATAGTCTTGTTTTATTAGAGTCAAATGTTAAAAAATTAAAATCTTTGGTTATAGAACTAAAAAAAGAAAATTCTATAATTTCTAAAAATTTAAATTTGAAAGAAGAGACTTTGCTTAAACAAGCAAATGATTTAAAGGAATGGAAGGAAAAGTATAAGTCATTAAAAATTGCAAATACTTTCTTAGGTAGTAATGATAAATCATTAACTAAGCTCAAAATTAACAAAATGATTAAAGAATTGGATAAATGTATAATGAATTTGACTTCATAATCAATTTAGATGCAAAAAATTAAATTAACAATTGCTAATAGAATATACCCCTTAAATGTTCCATCTGAACAGGAAGAGGGATTAAGAACAGCATCTAAAAAAATTAGTATTATGATAAAACATTTTGAAGAGAATTATGCTGTTAAGGACAAACAAGATGTTTTGGCTATGTGTGCTTTACAGCTTGCAACCCAATCTGAACAAGAAAATTTGTCTGAAGCAAAAGTTAATGAAGAAGTTAGTAAACGATTGGATGATTTAAATAAATCTGTTCAAGAAGCTATTGACTTTTAACACGTTCATTCAAATAATTAATTTACTGCCTACATCAATTTTTTTGATAAACTCAACGCAAATCTTTTATAAAAGGTGAGTCAATATTGCTAAAGCGTGCCTTTACGGATACTTGATCAGTATGTTAGCCTTAATCTTGTTTTAATAGGGGTTTATACAAAACATCTGATGTAGGCTTTTTTTTTAAAAGAAAAAACATGGGAACAGAAATTTTTACAATAACAAATATAATTATAGCATTAACGGGAGTTTTATCTGGCTTTTTAATTTCTAAAATTTTTGAGAAGTCATCTGCTTCAAGTGCATTATCTAAGGCTAAAAATGAAGCAGAGAGAATAATTAAGTCTTCAGAAATTGAAGGAGAAAATTTGAAAAAAGATAAAATTTTTCAAGCTAAAGAGAGGTTTTTAGAATTAAAATCTGAACACGAAAAACATATTTTAAATCGTGAAAAGGATTTGACAGATATGCAAAAGAAAATAAAAGATAAAGAATCTCAAATTTCTAATGAACTTGAGTTGAATAAGAAAAACAATCAAAGTCTTACAGATAAAGTCAATTCATTTAATCAAAAAATAGAATTATTTGAAAAGAAAAATAATCAAATAGAAAAGACACATAAAGAACAAATTGATAAACTTGAAAAAATTTCTAGTTTATCTGCTTCTGATGCAAAAAAAGAATTGCTAGAGACATTAGTTCAAGAAACTAAAACTGAAGCCTTAGAATTAACTCAAAATATTATTGAGGAAGCAAAATTATCTGCAAGACAGGATGCTAAAAAAATTATAATAAATACGATTCAAAGAGTTGGCACTGAAGAAGCAATTGATAATTGTGTTTCAGTTTTTAATATAGAATCTGATGATTTAAAAGGTAGAATTATTGGAAGAGAAGGAAGAAATATTAGAGCTATTGAAGCAGCTACTGGAGTTGAAATTATTGTTGATGATACACCTGAAGCAATAATTTTATCATGTTTTGATTCAGTTAGAAGAGAGATAGCTAGATTATCACTTCACAAACTAGTAACAGATGGAAGAATTCATCCAGCTAGAATTGAAGAAGTAGTAAAGAAAACTTCTAAAGAAATAGAAAATGAAATTATTGAAGTTGGGAAAAGAACCGTTATAGATCTTGGAATACATGGCTTGAACCCAGTACTTATTAAAGCAATTGGAAGAATGAAATATAGATCTTCATATGGACAGAACTTACTACATCATTCAAGAGAAGTTGCAAAACTATGTGGTATAATGTGTTCTGAACTTGGATTAAATCCAAAGCTTGCAAAAAGAGCGGGTCTTCTTCATGATATAGGAAAAGTCCCAGAAGAAGAAATTGAAACTCCACATGCATTACTTGGAATGCAATGGGCAGAAAAATATGGTGAAAAACCTGATGTATGTAATGCAATTGGAGCACATCATGATGAAATTGAAATGAATAATTTGATTTCACCAATAGTACAGGTATGTGATGCAATTTCTGGAGCTAGACCTGGGGCGAGAAGACAAGTTCTGGATAGCTATATTCAAAGATTAAAAGAAATGGAGGACATAGCTTATGATTTTAAAGGGGTCAATAAAGCTTATGCAATTCAAGCTGGAAGAGAATTAAGAGTTATGGTTGAAAGCGATAAGATTTCTGATGATCAAGCAGCAAAATTATCATTTCAAATTTCTCAAAAAATACAAACTGACATGACCTATCCTGGACAGGTGAAGGTAACGGTGATTAGGGAAACTAGAGCAGTTAATATTGCTACATAGTCTCTGTAAAGTGTTTTTCAGAACAATTTCTTAATTTTTCTGCAGCAGTTTCTGCAGTTATATCTCTTTGAGGTTCTGCAAACATTTCATACCCTACCATGAATTTCTTGACATTTGCAGACCTTAATAATGGGGGGTAAAATGACATATGCATATGCCATTCTTCATTTTTTTTGTTGTCAGTTGGTGCTTGATGAATTCCTGATGAATAAGGAAATGAGATGTTAAATAGGTTGTCGTATTTTGTTGTTAATTTCTTTAAAATTTTAGCATAATCAACTAATTCATTTTCTGAAAAACTTAAGATAGATTTATGTTGTTTTTTTGGAATTATCATAGTTTCAAAAGGCCAAACTGCCCAATAAGGAATAAGTGCTAAAAATGAACTGTTTTCGCAAATAATTCTTTCCCTAAGCTCTAATTCTTGATTAAGATAATCTAACAATAAACTTGTATTATTTTTTTTATAGTATTCTTTTTGATGGAATTGTTTTTTTTCAACTTCTTTTGGAATTCTTTTCTGTGCCCAAATTTGACCATGAGGATGAGCATTAGAGCAACCCATTATTTCTCCTTTATTTTCAAAAATTTGAACATGATTTATAGATTTTAAAGAACCTAAATTTTTGTATTCATCTTGCCATAATTTGATAACTAGTAATATTTCATTAATGCTCATAAGAGGAATAGTTATAGAATGATTTGGAGAATAACAAAGTACTTTACAAATTCCAGATTCAGAATGAGCTTCTAAAAGACCTTCTTTGAAATTATTTTCTCTTGAATCGAGTAATGCTGAAAAATCGTTAGTAAAACTATAGGTGTCACTATAAGTAGGAGTTTTTTCGTTATTTACTCTCAAATTCCCAGGGCATAAATAGCAATCAGGATCATAATTTATACTATTAATTTTTGTTTTAATCTCTTTTTTTCCTTGCCACGGTCTTTTAGTTCTATTAGGAGATACAAGAACCCATTCACCTGTCAAAATATTTTTTCTTCTATGAGATAGCTGATTAAAAGTCATAAATATTTTTTATTGTTATTCCATTATCAATATTAACAGTAAATGCATTTAATTTAATATGAAATTTATCTAAATAAGCCTGTGAAACTAAATCTACAAAATTGTCAACATAATTTTCCTTTATTAAATTTATAGTACAACCGCCAAATCCTCCACCCATCATTCTAGAACCAATTATTTCTTCGTGGTTAGATGTAAATTCAACAAGAAAGTCTAATTCTTTACAACTTACTTCATATAAATTTTTCAGGCCATAATGAGATTTATACATCAATTCCCCAAATTCTTTAAGTTTTGAGTTACTTATTTTATTGGCCGAATCATGAGTCCTTTGATTTTCTTGAATTACAAAAAGAGCCCTATTGTAAATCTTTTCTTTCAATATGCTCTTAAACTCATTTAAAATATTTTCTTCAACTTCAATTAAGGAATTGTATTTATTATATTTTTTATTGATTACACTTAAAGCTTCACTACACTCTTTAACTCTTTCGTTGTAAGCAGAATCTGCTAAATTATGTTCTATATTGGTATTAATTAATAAAAATTTATAATTATTGAAATCAAAATTTATGTATTTAAAATTTCTGTTTTGACAGTTTAATAATATCAATTTATTTTTTTTCCCATTAACAATGGTAAATTGATCCATAATCCCACCCATAAGTCCAATAAAATTATGTTCAACATCACTTACTATATCTATGATTTCATCATTTGTTAATTTTAAATTATTTAGGTAGTTAAGACCGCTTGCTATTCCACAAATAAGGGCAGATGATGAACTTATTCCGGCTCCAATAGGTAAATTACTTTCAATTTTACAATTGAAAGCTTCTATTTTTAACTTTTTAAGAACAATAAGGTTATATAGTACTCCAATAATATAGTTTTGCCATTGGATTTTACTTTTATATATTTTTTTAAGATTTATTTTAAATCCTTTGTCTAAAGTCTTGGATTCGATATTACATTTTTCTCCGGAAACAGAATGGATCTCTATAATTATTTTTTTATCAATAGATGCAGGAAGAACGAAGCCTCCATTATAATCTACATGTTCACCTATTAAATTAATCCTTCCAGATGCTTCAACAATTATCTTATTTCTCATTTATAATTCTTGGAGTTTTTTTTCCCATTCCCAAGCAGATAAAATAGCATCTTCTAAACTAAATTTAGCACGCCAATCTAGAATTTTATTTGCTTTTTTTGTATCTGCATATGCTTCAATTATATCTCCTTTTCTTCTTGCTCCAATTTTGTAATTCAATTTATGGTTTGAAACTTTTTCAAAGGTTTTAATTACTTCCATCACACTGTTACCTTTTCCTGTTCCAATATTAAACACATCATAATTTGATTGTTGTTTAGGATTTAATAATCTTTCTAAAGCTTTTATATGGGCTTTAGCTAAATCAATAACATGAATATAATCTCTAATGCACGTTCCGTCTTGAGTTGGGTAATCATTTCCAAAGACAATCAATTCTTCATGTTTGCCAATGGCTGTTTGGGTAATAAAAGGAATTAAATTTTCTGGGTTTCCTATTGGAAGTTCTCCAATTTCAATTGATGGATGTGCACCAATAGGGTTAAAATATCTCAAGGAAATAGACTTTATTTTTTTATAAGATTTGCAAAAGTCTTCAATAATTTCTTCTCCTATTTGTTTAGTGTTCCCATATGGAGATTCAGCTTTTTTAATAGATTCTTCTTCTTTTATTGGAAGATTTAATGTTTGGCCATAAACTGTACATGAAGAACTGAAAATAAAGCTAATATTAGTATTTAAATTTTTAATTTCTTGTAAAATATTAATTAATGAACCTAAATTATTTTCATAATATTTTAAAGGTTTCCTAACACTTTCACCAACAGCTTTTGAAGCAGCAAAATGAATTACTCCATTTACATCTTTATGCTTATTAAATAATTCTTTTACAGAAATTTTATTTTTTAAATCAATTTTTTCAAAAATTATATCAGATTTAACAATGTTTGTTATTCCTTTTAAAACATCAATTGAAGAATTTGATAAATCATCAACAATAATTACTTCATAACCTTTAGAGAATAATTCAACAACTGTATGACTACCTATAAAACCAAGCCCTCCAGTTACAATTATTTTTGATTTTTTTGACATTCTATATTTAGATAAAATTTTATTAATCTATTCTAATACTAGGTTTTCAATATTTGAAAATTTCTTCCCCCTGATCTTAACAAAGTTTGAAATCATCTCCTTTAACTTTTCTGGTTCTTTTTTAGCTAGATCATTTTTTTGTGAAGGATCCTCTTTTAGATTATATAGTTTAAAATCTTTTGAATTCCCTAATTCAATATTTGTATAATTACTAATTGCTACCCCATTATATGGAGGAATCATTGCCCAATCTCCATTTCTATATGCAGTTCTAGTTGATGCTTCAAGAATAAGTTCATTTCTTCCGTTTCCTTCATTATTTAAAATTAAGTTAGAAAAATCTATACCATCTTTTGATTTATAGTCTGTGCCGACTATAGTGGAAATGGAATTAAAAAGATCTATTTGAGAGATTATTTCATTTGAAACATTGGGTTTTATTTTTCCTTTCCAATAGGCAATAAAAGGAACTTTTGCACCAGCTTCAAATAAACTATACTTTCCTCCTCTTAATCCACCAGAAGGGGTGTGGTCTCCAAGCTTTTCAACAGCATCATCATAATATCCATCATTTAGAACTGGTCCATTATCACTAGAAAAAATGATCAATGTATTGTCTAAAATCCCTTCAGCTTCTAACGTTTTATAAAATTCTCCAACACACCAATCTGCCTCAACAATTACATCTCCTCTAGGGCCCATTCCAGATTTACCTTCAAATCTAGGGTGGGGTGTTCTTGGCACATGAGGCTGCTGCAGAGCATAATATAGAAAGAAAGGTTTGTCTTTATGTTCTTTAATATATTCTTGAGCTTTTCCTAAAAAATGATCTGCCATATCGATATCGCTCCATTTTGCTTTTTCTCCTCCTTTCATATATCCAATTCTAGGCACACCATTTACAATAGAACCATTGTGACCATGGTGCCATTTCATAGTAGTTAATTCAGGGTTTTTTAATCCGGTTGGAAGACCATAATCATTTCTTTCTTTGTTATGTGAAAAGTTAACTTCTATAGGATCATTTGGATCTGGATTTACTACATAACCATTTTCTATATAAACACTTGGAACTCGATCTTGGGTATCTGCCATAATGTGAGAATAATCAAAACCTACTTGATTGGGACCAGGTGATATATTAGCATTATAGTCTATTTTGCCTGAGCCTAGGCCTAGATGCCACTTGCCAACAATTCCGGTGTGATATCCTTTAGTTTTTAATATCTTAGGTATGGTCATTTCTGTTGTATCGATAATTAGTGATCCTCCTGTAATAATTTTTGCTCTTGGATTTCTCCATGGATAAGTTCCAGTTAACAAGGCGTACCTACTAGGGCTACATGTTGCGGAAGAAGCATAACCATTAGTAAATCTCATACCTTGATTTGCTAGCTTATCAATATTAGGAGTATTTAAAGTCCCTTTTTTATATGCACTAACATCACCATATCCTAAGTCATCTGTATAAATAATAATAATGTTGGGTTTTTCTATAGAGTTCTTTTTTTCTGATTTACAGCTAAAAAAAAGTGAAATTAAAAATATAAAAGAAAGTTGTTTGATTAGTTTGAAATTCATGATTTTAGATATTAAAGAATTTATTTCTTGATCGACTAAATTAAAATTTTTATATGAATAATAGACTAGTACCTACTAGTTAATTGTTTTTGTAAAAAAAAATTATAATTTTAATATTTCATAAAATAGTAAAAGGAATAAATAAAGTATGTCTAAAAATTTTTCATTTTTTATAATTTTTTTACTCTTGATTATTTCATGTAATAATAAAAGTGAAAATCTTCACCCTAATATAATATTAATCTTAGTAGATGATTTAGGATATGCTGATGTTGGCTTTAATGGATCTAAAGACATTAAAACTCCGCATATTGATAATATTGCTAAAAATGGAGTTATTTTCTCTGAAGGTTATGTCTCTTATCCTGTTTGTGGACCTAGTAGAGCTGGTTTAATTACTGGAAGATATCAGGATACATTTGGTTTTGGTAAGAATCCACTTTTTGCACCAAAAGATCCCAATATGGGACTTCCATTATCTGAAGAAACAATAGCGGATATGTTAAAAATTTCTAATTATAGAACATTTGCTGTTGGAAAGTGGCACCTAGGAGCTCATGAAAGTTTAAGACCAATGAAGCGAGGATTTGATGAGTTTTTTGGTTTTTTAACTGGTGGTCATAGATATTTTCCTCACGAATGGGACTTAGAAGATGAAACTAAGGTTAAAAGTCAAAGTGCTGCATATAGAACTAAACTTCTAAGAAACGAAGAGAGAATAGTAGAAAAAGAATATTTAACTGATGCCCTTTCTAGAGAAAGTGTAGACTTTATTGATAGAAATGCAGACAATCCCTTTTTTATCTACTTAGCTTATAATGCTCCTCATGGACCATTACAAGCAACAGAAAAATATCTTAAAAGATACAGTCATATTAAGGAAAAAAATAGAAGAACTTATGCTGCAATGGTTAGTGCTGTAGATGATGGTGTTGGAAATATCATTTCAAAACTAAAAGAAAAAGGGATTTATAAAAATACCATTGTTTATTTTCTTTCAGATAATGGAGGAAGATTAAGAGGAGATTCAGACAATGGAGAACTCCGTGGGAAAAAAGGAAATTTATTTGAGGGAGGAATTAGAGTTCCCTTTGTAATGCAATGGCCAAGAGAAATTCAAGGGGGACAAATATTTAATAAACCTGTAATCTCTTTAGATATTTTTGCTACTTCAAAAGCATTAACATCTCCACTTGTTGAATCCAAAAATGAGTTGCATGGGGTTAATCTTATTCCTTTTCTAAAAGGTGAAAATAATAATCAGCCACACGACTTTTTATTTTGGAGAAATAATTTGATGCAAAATGATGTTAACCTTAGATATGAAGCTTCAGCCGTGAGAACGGAAAAATTTAAATTCATAAAAAATAAAGAGTCAGATGCCCTTTATAATTTGAAAAAAGAAATTTCTGAAAAAACTAATTTAAAGGATCAAGACAGGGAGATGTACGATAGTCTAAAATATAAGTATAGTAAATGGTATGAGACACTAATAGATCCAATTTTTTTAGGTCTAATAGCTAATAAAGAATATAATAAGTTAAACCCTGATAGGTTTAGTTATTAATGATCTAGATCCCTTATTAAACCTTTAACTCTTCCGCTTAGTTTTTTATCTTTTATTATAAAAATTAGGCTATCAACAAATTTTTGATTGTATTTAGGATTTTTTTCTGATGGAATAGGGGCATTTTTATCATTTCTCCATTTTTTTAAATCATCAAATAGCTCTTTTGTTTTTTCTTTATTTATCTTACTTAAATCTTTTGATTCTGAAACATCTTCAACAATATTATAAAGTTCTAATGCGTTGTCTTCAAAATAGTGATGAAGTTTCCAGTTATCTTTAATAATTACTGATCCAGGCCTTGTTCTAAACAAAGGGTCCCTGCCAGCATCCTTTTGAACATTGTATGCTTCTAAATAGATAGGAAAATGAAAAAATAAAGCTCTTTTATCTAATTTTTTTCCTTCAAATATGGGATTTAAGTCTATCCCATCCAGTTCTAAATTTTTATTATTGTGCCCTATTATATTTTTTATAGTTGGATAAAAATCAATATTACTTACTCTTTCATATGATTTTGTTCCAGCATTTATTTTACCTTGCCATGAAAAAATCAAAGGAACTCTTATTCCTCCTTCATAGTATGATCCTTTTCCAGCTCTTAGAGGATACTGATTCGATATTGCTGTAATACCCCCATTATCAGAAGTAAAAATAATTAACGTATTTTCAGATAATCCTAATTTTTCAATTTGATTTAAAACTCTACCAATATTTTCATCAAGAGAATGAATCATACCAGCATAATCAGGTCGATTATGATTCTCGTCTCCATTTTTTTTAGAATAGTTCTCTTGGTATTCTTTTTTAGACTGAATTGGGGTATGAACTGAGTGAAAAGATAAGTGCAAGAAAAATCGGTTTTTTTTGTTTTGATCAATGAATTTGATTGCTTCATTAGTTAGTCTATCGGTCAAATACTCTCCTTTTGGACCATCTTCTAATTTGGGATTCTTATAAGGAGAAAAATAACCTCCTTTTGGACTCCCTTTTTCCCAGCCACCTATATTAATATTAAATCCATTTTGCTCTGGATAAAAACCTTTGGATCCTAAATGCCACTTTCCAATATGAGCATTAATATATCCTTCATTTTTTAGCATTTCAGGCATTAAAAAAAAATCTAAATCTAAATTTTCTGTGTTTTTTATTGGAATTATTTTCCTTGTTTTATCAATACCACGAGCGGAAGGACTAACAGTATAAATTCCATGATCTGGATGGTATTTTCCTGTCATCATTGATGCTCTACTTGGTGCGCAGTTTGCAGAAGATGCATATCCATTGTAAAATGTCATACCACTTTTTGAAAGTTTATCAATGTTGGGTGTTTCGTAATAATTTGAACCCATAAATGATAAGTCACTCCAGCCTAAGTCATCGGCCATGATTAATACTATATTGGGGTTTTCTTCTTTACTATCCTTTTTTTGACAAGATAAAAAAGCAGCTAAAAAAAATAGGATTAATATTTTTTTCACAATGATTATTCGTTATTAGTTAAATAATTCATTCTTCTGTTAACAAGTCCATTTTCCTTTTCAAACCATTTATCTGGATATACACTTTTATTTAGTTCTAATTTGTAATCGGAGTTTTTTGTTTTAATTAATGCCAATGTGTTAAGCATAAGATTTGCTTCAGATTCAGAATTAGCATTTTTTAACACATTATTAATTAATGATGAATCTATTTTTAAATTATTAAGAAGAAGGTACTCGGCTGCTCTTATTTTTACTAAGTTTTCTGAGTCATTTTCAAAAATGGAATTTATTTTATTTAAGTGCTCTTTCGCTTCCAATCCAAAAGAGGAACATGCTATAAGACCCCAATATCTTATCCAGGGGTTTTTATTGTTTAACGCATCTTTAATTTTAGAAGACACCTCATTGTAAGGTTGTAGACTAAGATCAGCTGTTGTTATAAGTTTCTCTATTAAATTTTTATTTTCTTGACCAAAACTAACCGCATCTGCAAGTCCATTTTCTAAAAAATAAGGCTCAGGAAAAAAACTAAGATCAGCTTGAGAAACTACATGATTATTTAAGGTTTCTCTCAAATTAATTAAGGTTTCTTTGTGCTGATCATTTTGTGCTAAATTGTTTATTTCGTGAGGGTCTTTTTCAATATCATAAAGTGCTTCAGGGGATCTTGCATTAAAAAATTGACTCTGTATATCATTTAACTTTCCGTTATTATATAGTTCGTACCATTCTTTATATGCTAACATTTTATATCGATAATAATTATATAATCCATCTACATTAAAAGGTTGGTAGTTACGTATGTATTTATATTTTCCTTTTCTAACGGATCTAACTAAATCATACTTTTCATCAAATCTATCTGCATAACCAAATGTAGTGTCCTGTTTTTCAATCTGACTCTTTTTTAATCCTTTACCCATAAAAGGAGTTCCGTCAATTCCTTCAGGTATTTTTATTCCAGCTAATGACAATACTGTTGGAACTAAATCAACAAAATCAACAAAAGAAGAAGTTCTAGTTCCTCCTTTAAATGGAGATAGATTCTTCCATTTTTCCGGAACACGAACAACCATTGGGACATTAAGACCACTTTCATATAAATATCCTTTGCTTCTTGGTAAAACTCCACCATGGTCTCCATAATAAAATATGATGGTATTTTCCATTAATCCTTCTTTTTCTAAATTTTCAATAAATTTCCCCATTTCTTTATCCACATCTTTATGATGACTGTGAAGTAAAGATTGAGTATATCTCAAAGTTGGTGTATCGGGATGGTATGGAAATGGTTTTATACTATCTAAATTATTTGATTCAAGAGCTTCTGAAAGTTGTTTTTCATTAAAATGTAGTTTTCCCTCGTGGGTGTTGTGAAAATTTTGAACATGAAAGAAAGGTTGTCCAACTTTTCTATTTTTATAAGTTGCTTTTAGAGATGATTCGTCCCAAATTTTTTCCTCTTTAATAAAATTATAATCTTCCTTTGCATTGTTGGTGACATAATAACCTGCCTGTTTTAAATAAATAGGAAAAGGTTTAATATTGTCAGGCAACTTTACCTGTGACATTTTTCTGTGATATTGTGTTCCAATTCGAGGTGCATAAGCTCCAGTAATTATTGTACTTCTTGCAACAGAACAAACAGGAGAATTAGAAAATGCATTATCAAATACAACTCCCTGATTGGCTAAAGCTGAAATTGCGGGCATTTCAGCACCACCTTTTGCATATAAATTCATATAATGAATAGAATTGTCTTCAGTTACTAACCAAACAATGTTAGGTTTTTCATTTTGATTATTACAAGAAAAAAATAAAATGGAAAAAAATAAAATAAATGTTATCCTTAATGTTTTTTGGACAGTATTCATGATAGTATTGTTTTTTTAAAAGTAAATAATATAATTTATATATTGAGCCTTGTAAAAACTTATAAATAATTTACAATGAAAAAGTTTAAGTTATTAGTCTTTTTGTTTTTAATTAGTTCTACTATTATAAACTCACAGTACAGGGAATGGGAAGACTTGTCTGTTTTTTCAATTAACACAGAAAAATCACATGCTACTTTTTATCCTTTTAGTAGTGAAAAACATTTGCTTGAAAATGATTTTACTAATAACGAACTATACAAGTCCTTAAATGGACAGTGGGATTTTAAACTTTATCGTAACATTGATTCTGTTCCATCAAATTTCTTTTTAAAAAAGAGTAATGTGAAAAGGTGGGGAAAAATTCCAGTTCCTGCAGATTGGCAATTTCATTCTGAAGATTTTCCAGTTTATTCCAATATAATATATCCTTATGAGATTAATCCACCATATATGCCAAAAGATTATAATCCAATTGGTTTATATCATAGAAAGTTTAAAATAAGCAAGGATTGGAATGATAAAGAAGTTTTTATTCACTTTGCTGGGGTTAATTCTGCATTTTATATATGGGTAAATGGAGTGAAAGTAGGTTATTCTGAAGGGAGTAAAACTCCAGCTGAATTCAACATTACAAAACATATTAAAAAAGGAAAAAATACTCTTATGCTACAGGTAATTAGATGGTCTGATGGCACTTATTTGGAAGACCAAGATTTTTGGAGACTTAGTGGAATTGAAAGAGACGTCTTTTTGTATGCACAGCCAAAAGTAGCAATAAGAGATTTCTTTGTAAAAACTAACTTAAGTAAAGATTTGAAAAAATCTGATTTTAACATAGATGTTGATATTAGAAATTATAATAATTCCAATTCTAAATTAAAAGTTAGATCAAAATTATATGATGATAAAAGTCAATTAATTAAAACTTTTGATAAAGATGTTGAAATAGAATCCCTTAGTACCTTAAAGGTAAACCTTAGTGAAGAGATTTTAGAGCCTTTTCTATGGAGCGCTGAACAGCCTAATTTGTATTATTTATCAACAACTTTAATTCAAAATGGAAAAGAAACACAATCTATAGGTCAACAAATTGGATTTCGAAGAATTGAACTTGATGGAGGGCAGGTCTTGGTTAATAATCAACCTATACTATTTAAAGGAGTTAATAGACATGAGCATGATGAATTTACTGGTCATGTAGTATCTAAGGAATCTATGTTGAAAGACATAGAGATAATGAAACAAAACAATATAAATGCTGTAAGAACTTCTCATTATCCTAATGATCCTCATTGGTATGAACTCTGTAATAAGTACGGCATTTATGTTATTGATGAGGCGAATGTGGAATCTCACGGTTTTGGTTATGAAAAAGAGAATACCCCTGCATTTAAACCTGAATTTGATGCAATGCATATGGATAGATGGGTCAGAATGGTAGAAAGAGACAAAAATCACCCATCAATAATCATGTGGTCTCTTGGAAATGAGGCTGGAGATGGTCCAATTTTTGTTAAAGGATACGATTGGTTAAAAGATTATGACAAATCTAGACTTGTTTTTTATGAAAGAACATCTGACAGGATTGATCTTAAAAAGATGGGAATTAATTTAAAACCTCATACCGATTTTTTAGGATGGATGTATAAAACGATGAATCAATTAAAAAGAGAGTATTTAGGAAGATTTCCATACAGACCATTTATTTGGGCAGAATATTCCCATGCTATGGGAAACAGTAATGGGAACATTGCAGATTTATGGGAGATGGTGTACAAAGAAAGACAGATGCAAGGAGGGTTTATTTGGGATTTTGTAGACCAGGGTCTAGCAGATTATACTACGGATGGTAAGAAATATTGGAAATATGGAGGAGACTTTTCTCCAAGCACTTATCATAACGACACCAATTTTTGTATGAATGGTTTAGTAAATACTGATAGGACTTTTCATCCAGCAATGGCTGAAATAAAAAAAGTATATCAGGATGTAAAATTCTCATTACAAAAGAGCGTTAGATCTATTACAGTAAAACTTGAAAATCAATATTTTTTCACTGACCTAAACGAATTTGATTTTAAATACGAACTTTTAAAAGATGGAAAAGTTATAGAAAATGGAAGTTTTGATATTGATTTAAAACCTCAATCTTCAACAATTATTAATGTTCCAATAAACAGTAGTTTACTGAAAGAAATTCAAATTAAGGGATATGTTCAAAAACTTCATGACTATCATCTAAATGTATATGGATTATTAAGTAATAGCAAGAATTTAATTCCTTCGGGTCATTTGATTTTAAATGAACAATTAATAATCCAAGAATCTAGGGTTGGTAATAAGCTTTCAAAATCATCAAAATCACTTAATGTTGATTTGAATAATGACTTGATTAAAATACATAATGAAAAAGTAACCTTTGTTTTTAATAAAAATTCCGGTGAAATGGATAGCTATATAGTCAAAGGAAGAGAATTTATTGATAAAGCACCTTATTTAAACTTTTGGAGGGCACCAATAGACAATGATTATGGAAATCAATTACCTGTTAGATCTAAACAATGGAAGGTGGCTTCTAATAAAAGAAACCTAAAAAGTATTAATCATGAAATTTTAGGTAATAATGTTAAGGTTTCGGTGCAATATGAATTATCGAATATCAAATCTTTGTATACTACTACATTTTTGATTAATCCTGAGGGTGAAGTTAAAATATCAAATGAATTTAGATACAATGGAAGATTGGTAGACGCTGAAATGCCCAGATTTGGTATGAACTTACAAATTCCTAAAAATTATAGTAATGTTTCATGGTATGGTAGGGGACCGCACGAAAATTATATAGACAGAAAAGATTCTGCATTTATGGGTATATATAAGTCTTCTGTTGGTGAATTAGGATTTGATTATTCTAGACCACAAGAGAATGGTTATCGTACGAGAACAAAGTGGCTTGAATTAAAGGATGATAATGGAGTAGGGATAAAAATATTAGGAGACCCTTACATATCTTTCAGTGCACATTATAATACTATTGAAGATTTTGATGATGGTTTAAGAGAGAATAAACCAGGAGAAAAAGCTTCACCTAGGTCAAGAATTGTAAAAAAGCAAAGAAAACCTGTTAATATTACTAAAAGAGACTTTATAAGTTTAAATATTGACTTAAAACAAATGGGAGTTGGTGGAGACAACAGTTGGGGCGCTAGACCACTATTGAAATACTTGATTCAGCCTGGAAATATTAAGTATTCTTTTACAATTAAACCTATTTATTAGTAATATCATAATTTTATCCTATATTATTACGAATTTCGCAACTAGTAGAAACTGGTAGGGTTTATTTATTTTTATCCTGATTTTTATCATATCTTTAACATAAGAAACAAACATTAAACCAAAACAAATTATTATGAATAAACATTATTACATATCCTTTCTTTGGATTTTTTTCATTGGAATAGGATTCTTGACTGCTCAGAAAACAGTTACTGGAACAATAACCGCGGATGGTTCGCCTTTACCTGGAGTTTCTGTAATTGAGCAAGGAACAGTAAATGGTGTACAATCAGATTTTGATGGTAATTATACCATAACATTACAAGATGATAATTCGAGTTTAATTTTTAGCTACCTAGGGTTTTTAACCCAAACTTTATCTGCTTCTTCATCTACTTTAGATGTTTCGTTGCTTGAGGATGTTGCTAAACTTGAAGAAGTAGTAGTTACGGGTTATGGATCTACAACTAAAAAGTCTTTAACAGGAGCCATTGGAACGGTTTCTGCTGAAAATTTAACTTTAAAGCCTGCAGCAAATACGTCAACCCTTCTTATGGGACAGGTTGCAGGATTGTCTGCTAGACAAGGGGGATCCTTGCCAGGCTATGATTGGGCTACCCTTAGTATTAGAAACTTTGGTTCTGCTTTAATTCTAATTGATGGAGTTGAATCTAATCTAGGTCAACTTGATCCAAATGACATTCAATCAATTTCTGTTTTGAAAGATGCTGCAGCATCTATATATGGTGCAAGAGCTGGTAACGGAGTTATTCTTGTTACAACAAAAAGAGGGTCGGATGATGCACAGGGAGCGAAATTCACTTACCATGGTACTACTACCTGGTCTAATTTAATTACTATGCCTAAAACTGTCAACGCTCATCAATTTGCTGAGTTGATGGAGGAAAATGGATTGGGTGCAGAGAATGAGATGCCAGAATATTTAGATTATGATACTACAAGAAAAAGAGTTTATAATAGAATTACAGGAAAAGATTTTGACGGTGTAGACTGGTATAGAACTGCTTATAAAGACTGGGCTCCTCAAACTCAGCATAATTTAAGTGCTCGTGGAAGAGGAGAAAAAATGGGATATTTTATTTCCATAGGATTTACAGATACTGAAAGTGCTTTTAGAGATGCAGATTATACTCATAACAGATATAATATTAGAACTAACTTGGATGCAAAGTTTACTGATAATTTAAGTGCTGCAATAGATCTAAGTTACCGCCAAACTACTTTAGATAGAGCGAATTTTGGAATTAGTGAAATGTATAACAGATTAGCCACGGGGAAACCTACTAATCTTCCAGTATTTCCTGATCCTTCTTTTGCCTCACAAACTGGAGCTGCAACACCTTATTCTCCAATTTATATGGTAAGAAAGTCCCATTCTGGAACTAGACTAGATAGAGATAATAATCTACAAGCACGTATTAGCTTAAAGTATGATGTGCCTTTTATTAAGGGATTAACTGCAATAGCTAGTTTGAATATGGAAACTCAAACCGAATGGAACAAGCAAATTCAAAAGAAGTTTAACATGTATACCTATGATCCTCTAGATGGGGAAGGGGATGCTGCATATACTTTTTTTGGTACATACCAAAGAGATTTCATAAGTGTTAATTCAGATCGTGATATGGAATTACTTCCAAAACTAACTTTAAATTATGAAAATTCTTGGGATCAACATGATTTAAGGGCTACTCTTGTTGCGGAGTCCACGACATTTGAAAGAGATTATTTAATGGGATCAAGAACAGACCCATTATCATTTGAGGCACCCTATTTAAATTATTCATCTGAAGCAGAAAGAAATAATGCTGAGATTTTTTCTCAAAGCGCTCGTTCTAGTTATGTAGGTAGAGTTAATTATACTTTCGATCAAAAATACCTTTTTGAGGCGACTATGAGAGCGGATGCAACTGCTCGATATGCTGCGGAAGGAAGATGGGGGTATTTTCCAAGTGTTAGTTTAGGTTGGAGAATTTCTGAGGAGGACTTTCTTAAAGATTCTTCTACATGGAACAATTTAAAACTTAGAGCGTCTTATGGAGTAATGGGTAACGATGCTGTTTCAAATTTCGACTTTTTGACTGGATATAATATTTCATCTGGTTTCTACATGTTTGATGGTAAACCTTATCCAATTATATCTTCAGCAGGTCTTGCAAATGCACTAGTGACATGGGAGACTATGAAAATCGCTAATATTGGTTTAGATGGTACTTTGTGGGATGGTGGATTAGGATTCGAAATAGATGCTTTCTATAGATTAAGAGAAGACATATTGGCTCTTCCAGATTCTGATATTCCTTTTCATTTTGGAGCAAGTCTTCCTAAAACGAATCTTAACTCTAGAGATAATAGAGGGTTTGATTTAATGTTAAAACACAAAGGAAAAATTGGAAATGTTTCTTACAGTATTAACCCTATGGTTTCTTATTCTAGAGGAAAGTATGTAAACTGGGAAGAAAACATCTTACCAACAACTGGCGTAGATGCCGCTACTGCAAAGGCTAATGCAGAATATAATAGAAGATATGTTTTAACTGGAAATTGGGATGACCGTCAGTGGGGTTATCAAACAAATGGATTTTTTACCTCCCAAAGTCAGATTGATAACCATCCGGTAGATATTGATGGTGCAGGAAATGCTACTGTTATTGTAGGAAACTTGATCAGAATAGATCAAAATGGTGATGGAAAAATAGATTGGAAAGATCAAATAGTAATTGGTCAAGGTGGGATGCCGAAATGGAACTACAGTACAAACATGTCGTTCAAATTTAAAAATTGGAATTTGGATATGCTATGGCAAGGTGCTAGTGGATATACCATTACTTTTGGTGGAGCTGCTGGACCATGGTCACATTCAGGTCACCAAACTGTAGCTAAAAGTTTTGCTTACGAAAACAGATCATTAAGAGGAGCGAATGGTGATATTGAAGTTGTAAAGGCATTTCCTCCTACTTTTACTACTGGTGGTATTCCTCAAGTAGATAATGTAGCAACTGACTTCAATAGAATTGATGCCATGTATTTAAGATTAAAAACAGTAAATTTATCTTATAGTGTCGGAAAAGCATTTGTAGATAGACTAGGACTTAATGCTGTTCAATTATATGTTGCAGCATCAAATATATTGACTTTCGATAACTTAGGAGTTTATTCTGGAAGTTATGACCCAGAAATTACTACTGGAACAGATGGAGGTAATATTGATAGAGCTTATCCTAATAATATGACCATAACATCGGGTATTAAAATTGGATTTTAACCCTAATAATAAATAATTAATAAACTATAATAAAATGAAAAAACTATTTTACTTATCAATTTCTTTAATATTTGTATTTGGATGTGCAGATTTAGATCTGCAACCTACGGATATGATTTCAGAAGATGCAGTTAAGAAAGATCCTAAACTAGTAGAGGCTTTTTTAACTAAAATTTATGCTAATGCTGTGTTTGAACCCAATGAAGTTAGTAGCATGAAAGGGCAAGAAAGACTTACAGACGCAGTTGTTGGTGCAGAGTATACACTTATGGCTCCTTGGCAAAATGGAGTAAAGGCTTCTTATAGCATTCCTACATCAAGTGGAGCACATAATAACTTGAATAGATGGCATTACGGAAATATTAGATCCTGTAATGAAATTATTGAAATATTAAATAATGCTACTTTTGATGCTGCAACTGTAAAACAACAAATTGCAGAGGCTAAATTTCTAAGGGCTTGGATGTATTTAGATATGGCAAAGAGATATGGTGGAATGCCACTTGAGATAACTGCAAAATCTGTTGATGCTGGTACAGATGAGTTAATGATTCCTAGATCAACCCTAAAAGCAACTTATGATCAAATCATTTCTGATTTAGATGCAGGAATTGCTGACTTACCTGGTTCTGCTCTTTATGGAAAAGCTTCCAAGTGGGCTGCTTTTGCTTTAAAAAGTAGAGCTGCATTATACGCTGCTAGAATTGCTAAATATCACCCTCAATCAGCCGATGGCTTAACTTCTATTCCATCTGGTTCAGCAGGTGGTTATTATGCATCTGCTCTTGCTTCTGCTAATGCAGTAATTGATGGAGGAAAACATGCATTACACACAGGATCTAACAAGGAGACTACATTTGGTGAGATTTTTTATAAAGTAAAAGGAATCTCAGAAATAATTTTCTCTGAAGAATATAATACTGGCTTAGGCAAAACCCATGCTTGGTCAGGATATGCATTACCAGATGGATTTAAAGCTGGATGGGGATCTAACATGCACATGTACGTAGCTTCTGATGCAAGGTTCGAGTACCAGGATGGAAGTCCAGGAGACACGCATCATGCAAAATTCAATAACAAAACCTTTTTTGATATTGAGGAAGTTATTTATAAGAAAGATCCTCGTTATTTAGCAACACTATTTACCCCTGAAGATATATTTCAGGGAAGAGAGGTGTGGTTCCATGATAATTCAGTAGGATCAGGAAATAAATTAGGTAGAGCAGGTAATGCGGTTCCTAAAAGAGCACCTGGAAGAAATAGAAATAGGGGTGGTAGGCTAATTCAAAAAAGGGTACATCCTGATGTTGAATTTCCTGCATTTGGAACAGACGATGTAGATTACATAGTTCTTAGAACTGGAGAAATGTACCTGAATGCTTCTGAAGCAGCATTTGAAACAGGTAAGATGACTCAAGCTAAAGACAGACTGAATGCGCTAAGAGCTAGAGTTGGTATGCCTGCAAAAACAACAGTAACCTTAGATCTTATTAAAAATGAAAGGTTTGTTGAGCTATATGCTGAAAACCATAGATACTGGGATTTAAGAACTTGGAGGGATGCTGAAGCAGAGATACATCTTGTTACAAAATTTGGTACAAAATGGTATAGAAGAAAAAGTGATGGAATGTATAAGGCTAAAAAGTGGAAATGGAATTTTTCACAAAACACTCCCTTCCTTCCAAAAATGTACTGGCTACCATACGGAACAAACAAATTGGCTCAAAACCCTAATTTAGTTGAAAATCCTGGGTATTAAAATTTAGTTTATTAAATGTAAAAAAGGTTCAAAAATTTAAATTTTTGAACCTTTTTTTTTACGTATTTTTATTAATATGAAAATTAAACAAACCTTATTAATTGCTATATTTCTTTTATTTATAGGTTGTATAGGCACTGATAATAAAAAACCAAATGTGATTTTTATTCTTGTAGATGATCTAGGATGGAATGATTTAGGTTATACAGGAAGTGCCTTTTATGAAAGTCCAAATATTGACAAATTAAGTAAGGACAGTTTTGAGTTTAAAACTGCTTATGCTGCTAGCTCAGTATGTTCTCCAACTAGAGCTTCTATTATGACGGGCAAACATCCAGCCAGAGTCAATATAACAGATTGGATTCCTGGTCTTGATCCCAAGAACAAACCTCTTTTAGGGCCTAAGGATTTACATCAATTACCGCTAAATGAAACTACCATTGCAGAAAAGTTAAAGGAATCTGGATATAAAACTTTTTATGCAGGAAAATGGCATTTAGGATCTCAGGGATATTATCCTGAAGAAAATGGCTTTGATATTAATATAGGAGGATTTGAAAAAGGGTCTCCAATGGGTGGGTATTATTCCCCCTATAAAAACCCTAAATTATCAGATGGACCTGAGGGTGAGTATTTAACCGATAGGTTAACAAATGAGTCTATTTCCTTTATTGAAAACCACAATAAGAACCAACCTTTTGTTTTGTTTTTGTCGTTTTACAATGTACATACTCCAATTCAACCTAACTTAAAACATGTAAATTATTTTAAGAAAAAATTAGATTCAATGGATGATAATAAAGCTAGAGTTCGTAAGGAGGGAGAGGCAATTAGTTTATTAAATCAAGTAAACCATAATTATGCATCTATGGTATATGCTATGGATGAAAACGTTGGTAGGTTAATAAATAGTTTAAAAGAAAATAATTTATACAATGATGCACTAATTATTTTTACGTCTGATAATGGGGGTCTTTCAACTCTAGGAAGAGTTGCTCCAACTTCAGTATTTCCTTTAAGAGCTGGAAAAGGATGGTTATATGAAGGAGGAATAAGGATTCCTCAATTAATTAAAACTCCAGGAAACTCTAAAAATGTTAAAATTGAAGATGTAACAGTTTCTTATGACTTGTTTCCAACTATTTTAGACTATGTTGGATTAAAGAGTGAAACAGAAATAGATGGAAAAAGTCTAATGCCAATATTGAAAGGGGAGTCTAAAATCGATAGAGATGATGTTTTTTGGCATTTTCCACACTATCATGGAAGTCTATGGAAACCAGGTTCTGCTATTAGACATGGAGATTGGAAATTAGTGCAACATTTTGAGTCCAATACAGTAGAGCTTTATGATTTAAAAAATGATATTGGTGAAATGGATGATTTGTCATTAAATTTTCCTGAAAAAACTCAAGATTTATTAAATAGATTAAATAACTTACGACAAGAAACCAATGCAAATACAGTTTCAATAAATAAAAATTCTAAACAATAATCAATGAAATACTTTTTTACTACAATATTTACAATAATGCTTATTATTTCAGGTTGTTCCTCTTCAGATCAAAATAATGATAAGCCCAATATATTATTTATAATGTCTGATGATCATGCCTATCAAGCCATTAGTGCTTATGATGATCGGTTAATACAAACTCCTAACATTGATAGAATTGCCAATGAGGGGATACTTTTTAATAATGCATGTGTTACAAATTCAATTTGTGCTCCTTCAAGAGCAGTAATATTAACGGGAAAACACAGTCATCTTAATGGTAAGATTGATAATCATGCTAAATTTGATGATTCACAAATTACTTTTCCTCAACTTTTTCAAAATGCTGGATATCAAACTGCTATGTTTGGAAAACTTCATTTTGGTAATAATCCAAAGGGTGTAGATGACTTTTTAATACTTCCTGGTCAGGGACACTATATTAATCCAAAATTTTTAGGAAAGGATAAAGACACAGTTATTACTGGTTATGTTACTGATATTATTACTGATTTGACTTTAAACTGGTTTAAAACCAAAAGAGATAAAAACAAACCATTTTTGATGATGTATTTACATAAGGCTCCTCATAGGGCATGGTGGCCAAGTCCAGAAAAGTTTGCTGAATTTTATGAAAAAGAATTTCCAGAACCTGAGACTCTATTTGATGATTATTCTGGAAGGGGTACTGCTGCAAAAACAGCGGAAATGAATATTCTAACCCATATGCAATACATGCATGATAGTAAGGTTAGACCATCGACAATGGAAGAAATGGGTAAGGTAGAACCTGAAATTGTATACATTAAAGGTGATGGAACTTTTATGCGACCGAATGCACATGGTTTTAATGGTCCTTTTGGAAGAGCTAACGAAGAGCAAAAGAAAAAATATAATGTTACACTAGATAAGATAAATAAGGATTTTAAAGAAAATTGGCCTAAGATGAATGATAAAGAAAAAATGAAATGGAAATTTCAAAGGTATATGCAAGATTATTTAGGAACTATTTCATCAGTAGATGATAATGTTGGAAGAGTATTGGATTATTTGGAAGAAACAGGTTTAGATAAAAATACAATAGTAGTATACACATCTGATCAAGGCTTTTATTTAGGAGAACATGGGTGGTTTGATAAGAGGTTTATTTATGACGAATCTTTTAAAACACCTTTAATGATAAAATGGCCAAATGTAATTAAGCCAGGAACAACCAGTGAAGAAATGGTTCAAAATTTAGATTTTGCTCAAACATTTTTAGAAGCAGCTATGATTGATGCTCCTGATGATATGCAGGGAGAAAGTTTAATTCCATTGTTAAAAGGAAACACGGAGAGTTGGGATAGAGATGCAGTTTATTACCATTACTATGAGTATCCATCTGTTCATATGGCCAAAAGACATTATGGAATTGTAAATAAGGAATTCAAATTAGCTCATTTTTATTACGATATAGACGAATGGGAATTGTACGATAGGTTAAATGATCCTAATGAGATGAATAATGTTTATAATGATCCAAAATATAAAGATGTTGTAGAAAAATTAACTCAAGAGTTAAAAGAAATGAGAGTTAAATACAAAGATTCTGAAGAATTGGATAAAAGTTTTATTTATTAAAAGTGTAATTATGAAAAATTATAAATATTGTTTTTTTAGTGTTGTTTTTACACTATTAGTAATAAATATAAATGCTCAGATTAAAGTAGGTCCACTTTTTTCTGATGACATGGTATTACAAAGAAATTCAGAAGTTCCTATATGGGGCGAGGCAGATGCTAATCAAGAAATTTCTATTCAATCTAGTTGGAATCAGAAAAAAACAACGACTAAAGCAGATAGTGATGGGAATTGGTCAGTAAAAATAGAAACACCAGAAGCTGGTGGTCCGTACAATATTGATATAATATCCTCTAATTCTAATGTTAAACTATCTAATGTTTTGATTGGGGAGGTTTGGATCACATCGGGTCAATCCAATATGCAAATGACTCTAAATGGTTATACTCATGAACCTGTTTTGGGGTCATTAGATATGATTGCTAATGCCAATAATACTAATATTCGTCTTTTTACTTTTAAACGTGTTACAAGCAATAAACCAATAAGAGATGTAAAGGGTAAATGGCTAGTTTCTAATTCAGAAAATACTGCTGTTTTTAGTGCAATAGGATATTCTTTTGCTAATTATCTTAATAAAGTGCTGGATATACCTATTGGAATTATTAATACTTCTTGGGGTGGTACCCCAGCTGAAGCTTGGACAGATAATAAAACTTTAGTAGAAAATTTTAAAAAATCTGAAATTAAAAATTTTCGAGAAGGAAAACCTAAGAATCATGATCCCTCAGCTCTTTTTAATGGTATGATTAATCCTCTGATTCCATTTAAAATAAGAGGAGCTCTTTGGTATCAAGGAGAAAGCAACGTAAGTAGGGCAAATAATTACACCAAACTTATGAATGTGATGATAGATGGCTGGAGAAGAGAATGGAATCAAGGATCTTTTCCTTTTTATTTTGTTCAAATTGCTCCATTTAAATATAGTGGAAGCAATAAAAGTGAATCTGCTTATTTAAGAGAGGCACAACTAAAAACAATGCTACAAACGAAAAATTCAGGAATGGCAGTAACATTAGATATTGGCAAGGAATTTAGTATTCATCCTGATAAAAAAATCATAATTGGTAAAAGACTTGCATACTGGGCACTAGCAAACGATTACAAAGTAAAAGGGGTTCCATTTTCAGGTCCAGTTTATAAATCAATTGAAATTAATGAAGATAAAGCTATAGTTGATTTTGATTACGCTGAATCAGGATTCATTTTTTTAAATAGTAAAATAAATGGTTTTGAAATTGCTGGAGAGGATAAAGTCTTTCATCCTGCTTCTGTAAAAGTTATGTATGGAAATAAAAATTCGACACTTACCATATCTAGTGATAAAGTTAAAGAGCCTGTTGCCGTTAGGTATGGATGGAAAAATTATCTTAAAGGAAACCTTTATAATACAAAAGGGTTACCTGCCTCATCATTTAGATCTGATAATTGGTAATTTATTTGGAAATACTCTTAATAAAACTTTTTACAGAGTTTAGATAGTTATTGAAAAGCTTATCATCATCATAAACTTTTCTTATTCCTCTAGTTCCTTCAAATGAACAAATTAAAAGAGTAGCAGCAGCAGCAGAATCTACATCACTTTTAATTTCATTTTTCTCTTTGCCTTTTTCAATTGTTTCTAATAAAATTTTATACCAATCATCCATTAGTTTTCTTAGAGGAAGTCTAAAGTCATTAATAGAACATCCAATTTCATTAATTAAATTATTTGCAGGGCAACCTAATTCTTTTTCTTTTTCGGAAAAGTTATTTATTCTTTCAGTAAAAATAGAATAGAGGAGGTCAGGAATTTTTTGTGTGTTCTGTTCTTTTAAAGGCGCTATAAATCCATCATAAATTCTTTGACTTAAGATATTTTCTATTACTTTTTTCCCTATTTCAAGTTTGTTTTTAAAATGATGATAAAATGCTCCTTTAGTAAGATTAGTTTTTTTCATAATATCAGGGATACTAGTATGATTAAAACCATTCTCATAAAACATTTGAAATGATGTTTCTAAGATTAATTTTTGAGTCGTTAAAGATTTTATCTTTTGATCCATTTTTCTGATTTTGAGACAATTAAGTCAAACGCATACTCTAAAGTATGTAATATTAACATTTTGAGTATATTTATTAGTAATTATTTATTAACAACTGTTAATTAACACATAATCATGTATCTTTTAAAATATACTTATAGCAGTTTAATATTCTTTATTTTTTTTGGTCAGTTATATTCTCAGAATCCAATTTCAATTAAAGATTCTCTAGATATTATGAAGGTTATGGATATTCAAGAAAAAGCTTGGAATAATGGAGATATTGATTCTTTTATGAATGGGTATATAAAATCTGAAGAACTTGTTTTTTCTGGATCTAATGGTCCTATTTATGGTTGGAATGCAACTAAAGAAAGATATAAAAAATCATATCCAGATCTAAAAACAATGGGAAAATTGTCTTTTACTGTAAGAAAGATTAAATCTTTATCTAAAGAAACGGCATATTTAATAGGAGAATATTATTTGAAAAGAACTATTGAGGATAGTTATGGGCATTTTACTTTAATTTGGAAAAAAGTAAATGGTAAGTGGCTTATCGTAAGTGATCATACTTCTTCTTCTAATTAAGAATTATCTTGTATTTTTACTAAATAATAATCTGATTATATAATCAAAAAAAATAAATTTATGAATTCTACAAATGCTAATTATTTAAATTCTATATGTTTAATTGTAATTGGAACATGGGGATACTTAGATGTTTCTTCTCCAACTGCTCTAATTCCGGTAGGTTTTGGTGTTGCCTTACTTTTATGCTCTTCTGGAATTAAAAATGAAAATAAAATTATAGCTCATATTGCTGTTCTTTTAACTTTGGTTATTTTATTATCTCTAGCTGGCATGAGACTTCCAAAATCAATTGATCAGGGAGGGATAGGACTAATTAGAGTTCTATTAATGATAGGAACATCCGCTTTATCAATGATTTATTTTGTTAAAAGTTTTATTGCTAATAGAAAAGCTAATAAATAATTTTCTGTTCTAATTTAAAATAAAAAAACCTTCAATATCATTGAAGGTTTTTTTATTTAATATATTATTTGATTCTATTTTGGAATTCCTGAACCTCCAAATGGCGCCCAGTTTGCATGAGTCATTTTCCATCCAGAATTAGTCGCAATCCATACAGCTGAAGCTCTTGTACTATAATCAACATTTTCATTAGTTTCATTAAGAGTATAGTCACCACTTGCATAGAATGTCAATACAGCCATTGTCATATCAGGAGAAAAATTGACTTCAATGTCTCTTAAATCAAAATTATTCCATTTAAAATTTCTTTTTTCAAGAAAACGTTCATCTGTTTGTTCATAGAACTCTGTTAGACTTGAATCACCAGATGTTAATTTAGCATCTTTAGCAGTATATTTTTTCCATTCCTCTAAATTTTGATCTTCAATTGCTTGTTGAACATTTATTTGAGCTTCCTTTAGATCTTTAATCAAATTTTCTTTATTTAAATTTCTCCAATAAGTACGCAGTTTAGGTTGGTATGGAGATGCAAAAGGAGCATAATCATAAGCCTGTAGCTGACTATCAACAGCTTTTTGATAATCACCTTCCATTGCAGCAATTTCAGCCTGTGAATCCAATGCATTAGGTCCTTGGTGAATTGTAAGGGATTTAAATAGAGATGAATAAGCAGCTTCATAGTTACCAGCTCTTGCCTGGGAATATGCTATTGCATTATGAGCACTTGCAGAATTGGCAGGAAATTTACTAACAAATTTTTTCATAGCTTCCATATCATTGTAAGGTGTATTAAGCCAATTTATCAGTGGGCTATCTGGATGCATTGATACTGCCTTTTTTGCCGCTGCTTCAAAATTTTCATTTGGAGTGGAAAGAAGCATAAACCATGCTTTTTCAACATCATTAAGAGAATTAGTATTAATTTTTTGAAGTTTAGCTGCTCTAGAACCCCAATCTTTATTATTACTTGCAGCAGCAGCCAGAATTAATTTGGCACATTCACAATCTTTATCGACAACTAAAGCAGCTCTAGCCATTCCTATCGCCATAAGATGCTCAAGATTTGCAAGATGATCAATTGATTCGTTAACTATAGCAGAGGCATCTTTATCACATGAACTTTTTTCAATCCATTGTTGTGCATTGGAATTAAAAATAAATCCAATGGAGAATATTGATAATAGTAGAATTTTTTTCATAATTATATTTTATTTAAGAAGTTAAAGTTATTTAGTAATATAGCCTTCGTCAGCAGATGATCTAACTGCATAAATTGCATCACCAGTATGCACCATAGGCCATGGATTAGTCATCATTTCAGGATATACCTTACTAAAATATGTTTGAGCATCAACCATCATATCGTCAATATCATCAAAGCTTGCCGTATAAGCTAGGATTTTATAAGTATAGCCTTTACCAGTATGGTGTTGCAATGCTTTAGCTAAAAGGCATTTCTCGCTTTTTTTGAAACCATCATAAAAGTGGAAAAACATTTTTTCAGCTTCAATAGAAGATGCAGTTTGTGAAGGTTCAAATTCAAGTTCATAAACAAATCTTTCTTGACTTTGAATTGAAAATATAAACGTAAATAGTGCGATTGTTGTTATTAATATTTTTTTCATAATGATATTTTTTGTTAATGTTACGAATATAATTAAAAAAAGGTAATTACATCCCGATAAGGATGTTAGAGTATGAACATAAATTTGCTGCTCATAAAATAAAGAAAATTAAAATATGGATCTGACCAATAAATTTTGACTAAAGTTTGTTTAAATTTGACAAATATTATTAAAAAAAATGAGAAAGAATTATTGTATACTAATTATAGCGTTAATTTCCTTTAGTTGTGAAGATAAGCCAGCTAATAAAACTGAAGAGAAAAGCAAGATTGAATCTGTAAAAAAGAATGTTAAAGAAGCTCATATTGTTCTTAATTCAAATGATCTAATGCAATTTGATAAAAAAGTCTTATCAGTTAGTCCTGGCCAAAAAATTACTTTGACTCTAAATCACACTGGAAAAGGAAACAAGATGATCATGGGTCATAATTTTGTATTGCTTAAAAGTGGAGTAGATGTAGATATATTTGCTAGAAAAGCAGTTCGAGCTAGAGAAACTGAATATATTCCTGAAGGAGATGAAATGATAGCTTACACTAAATTAATTGGGGGAGGTGAAAGTGTTACCATAACTTTTGATGCTCCTCAGCAAGGGATTTATAATTTTATCTGTACTTTTCCTGCTCATTATCAATTAATGAGAGGTCAATTAATTGTAAAATAATAATTAATCGTTACAAAGATTAGTTGTAGTGATTCCTAAATTTGAGTATTCTTTATGAATTGTTTTTAGAAGTGAATATTCAGTAAATGAATCTTGCCCTAATTCCCAAATCATAATACCATTTACTTTATTACTGGCTAATTTTACTTTAGATCGAATTGTTGGCCTTCCATTATAGAATTTTGAGCCAACGTTATCTATATCAGCATAGGATGTATTTGATGAAACCATACTTGAAAAGGTAAATGCACTTACATTTGATGAATTTGTAAAATCATAGCCATAAAAAGGAACTCCAAGAGTTAATTTTTTGCCTGAAACGCCAATAGAGTTTTCCCAAAAATTTATAGATTGTTCCGCATGAGAATATGAACTGTGTTGCCCAGCATCAGTGGGTTTCCATGGCCCTTTAAAATCATAGGCCATAAGATGGATAAAATCAAAGACCTGTAGAGCGTTGGCTGTTATATTAGAATATTTTGTTGTTCCAGGGAGAGCAGCTGTTATAATTTTTGAATGCTTATCTAGTTCTGTGTTAAGATTTATAACAAAATTACTATATCCTGAAGTTACATATTGCCACTCTAGATCTACATCTACACCATCTAAATTATTATTAAGAACATATTCTACAATTTTAGATACTATAGTAGGTATATTTTGAGGGTTGTCAATTAAATTGGACCAATTATTAGCTTGTTCAGTTGTTAAAATACCTCCTCCAATAGAAATAGAAATTTTAATATTTGGATTTTCAGACTTGGCTCTATTTACTACGCTAGAGATATCAGGCATAACAAGATTTCCATTTGAATCAGGGTTAGCAAAAGCGAGGTTTAAATGAGTTATTTTACAATAATTAATTTGATTATTTAAATCAAACCTCCATGAGGGAAAATATCCAACAACCATAGCATTTGTAGAATTAGGATTATTATTTTCATCCTCAATAATCTCATCTTTACTACAAGAAAAAATTATAATTGAAAGTAAAAATAAAGTTAAATGCTTCTTCAATTATCAGGTTATTTGTTGATGTAATCAATCTAATTGATTACAGTTTTTATTCTAGTAATCCTTTGCTAATGATTTTTTTTCTAATTTCAGTAGTACCTGCTCCAATATCTAATAGCTTACTTGATCTATATAAACGATTGATTTCACTTTCCCACATGTAACCCATGCCTCCATGAATTTGAACTGCTTCATCTAAAATTTTATTTGTAGTAGTTGATGCAAACATAACAGATGCAGAAGTATTCATGTGAATTTTTCCTTTACCTGCTTGCTTTTTTTCAGAAGAATCACATTCTGCCAAAACAGAATATACCAATGCTTTCATAGATTGTATAGATGTATACATATTAGCTAGTTTGGATTGGACCATCTGAAAGTTAGAAATAGGTTTTCCAAATTGTTCTCTAATTTTAGCATATTCAATAGACAGCTCTAAAGCTCTTTCACTAATCCCTAATGCAATTGGGGCTATCATTGCTCTTTCAAAATCAAGTCCATTCATTACAATAATATGTCCTTCTCCTTCTTGGCTAATCATATTTTTTGCTGGAACTTTGAAGTTTTCAAAAAATAATTCAGAGGTTTGACTTCCTCTATATCCCATTTTTTTTAATTTGGAGACAATCTTAAATCCAGGGTTCTTAGTTTCGATAACAAAAGAAGAAATGCCTTTTTTTCTATTATTTATATCAGTTTTAGCGTGAACAAGAATTACATCGGCAATTGATCCATTTGTAATATATGTTTTACTTCCATTTAGAATATAGTAATCTCCTTCTTTTTTAGCTGTAGTTCGCATGGATCCCAATGCATCTGAACCTGCACCTGGTTCTGTTAAGCCTAAAGCACCAACTAAGTCTCCTGAACAAAGACCTGGAACAAATTTTTCTAGAATATAATCAGAACCATTCCTATAAATATTGTCTAAACATAAATTATCATGTGCTACCCAACTTAGTGCAACAGCATGATTCCATCTTCCAAATGCTTGACACACTAAACCAGCTTGCAAGTAACTCATGCCTGCACCTCCATACTTAGGATCAACCGTTAATCCAATTAAACCAGCATCTCCCATTTTTTTAAAAATGCCATCAGGCCACCATTCTTCATTATCCATTTTCTCAGCAAATGGATATAATTCTTTTTTAGCGAATTGGTTAGCAGTATCTAAAACGGCTTTTTGATCTTCATTCAAGCTAAATTGATTTGTTTCTGAATGCATAGTTTAATTTAAAATGTAATATTAAAATTAATTTTTAATAATACCTATATACTTAACCAATTTATTGTACTTCTTTTTCTCCTTCTAATATTGTTGTATTGTAAATTTCAAATTCTGAAATTTGTGGAGTTGCTTTCGATTCTAAAACAGTTAATCTGATATTATTTGTTTCAATATGAGGGAATGTTAAAATCCTTTTATTTCCAATTGTAGAACCTTCCTTTATTTTTTTCCATTTCCCCTTATCATTAATTTCAATTTTAAATGAAACAACTCTTTGTCCTAGGGGAATATTTTCTCTAATCAATACAGTATTGAACTTAATTTTATTGTCTAAAGTAAAATTGACACTCCAATTTGATGGGTTTTTATTTGGAGACCAATAAGTTTTATTGTCCCCATCATTTATATTATTTGAATTGTTCTTTATTATAAAAAATTGATTTGATTTACTCTTTTTGTTTAATATCAGATTTGTCTTAAAATCTTTATCAATTTGATTTTTAAGTTTAATTAATTCTTTTGCATCATTTTCATGTATAATTCCTCTTTTATCTACAGGGATATTTAATAATAATGAACTGTTTTTTCCAATGGAACTGTAATATATTTCTCTAAGTTTTGTTAAGGTTTTAACTTGGTTGTCTTGCTCAGGGTGATAATACCATCCTGGTCGAATTGAAACATCTGTTTCAGTTGGAATCCAATGTGTTCCATTTTTTTGTCCTTTAGAAAATCTATTATAATCAGGCATTCCACCATATACACTATCTCTATATATAGTTGACCAACTAGTATCATGGGCATATCCTTTTTCATTTCCAACCCAACGAATGTCAGGTCCTCCATCACTAAAAATTACAGCGTTTGGTTGCAGATCTCTAACTAATTTTACAGTATTCTCCCAATCATAATATTTTCTTTTGTCAACTCTTCTTTCTTCATTGCTTCCCCCATAATATCCTGAACCACCATTTGCGCCATCAAACCAAACTTCAAATACTTCACCATAATTTGTTAATAGTTCTGTAAGTTGGTTTCGGAAATAAGTTATATAACTTTCTTTACCATATTCAGAATGATTTCTGTCCCATGGAGATAGATATACTCCAAATTTTAATCCATATTTTTTACAGGCATCTGAAATTTCACGAATAGCATCACCTTTGCCATTTTTCCAAATAGAATTTTTTACTGAGTGTTCAGTAAATTTTGAAGGCCATAGACAAAATCCATCATGGTGTTTGGCAGTAATAATGATTCCTTTCATGCCCGCTTCCTTACATATTCTAGCCCATTGATTGGGATCAAATTCTGTTGGATTAAATTGTGAAGGTTTTTCATCACCAAAACCCCATTCTTTATTTGTAAATGTATTCATATTAAAATGCACAAAAGCGTAGTATTCCATCTTTTGCCATTCTAATTGTCTTTTTGTTGGTTTAGGGCCTTGGTATGTTTCACAAGACAAGAAGACAATGGATATAAAAAAAAATAATTTTTTTTTCATTTTATCATAGTAAATAATTCAACATTAAATTTAGGAAAAAATTAAAAAGGGTTTTGGATATTTTATTTTGGTCTTATTAAGTAATTTGTCATATCTTTTATTTGGTTTATTAAAAAAGATGATAAAACTTACTTAATATTATTACTATTTATTCCACTATTGTATGAATAAAATAATTAAAGAAAATTTTAATCTTGAAATTATTGAATTAAAAAAACTTGATGGTTACGAGAATGAAAATTATTTAATAACTACAAAAAATAAAAAATACATATTCAAAAAATATCCTTACTCTCCAGAACTAGCAACAGTTATTAAAGGAGAGAATGAAGTGCTATTATTTTTATCAAAAAACAACAAAAAATTTCCTAATCCAATCAAAACTATTGATGGTGAATATGTAAAAATTCATAAAATCAATGGACAAAAATTTATATGTAGAATGCTTTCTTTTTTAGAAGGAGAAATGCTAGGAAGTATAAAAAACACTAAAGAAATGTTTAAATCTTTAGGGATATTTCTTGCTAAAATGAATCAAAATTTACAATCTTATAATAACAATATTATAAAGGCAAGAGTATGGCATTGGGATCTACAACACTTTCATCTTAACAAAAAATACATTGATTATATACCTAATGCAAAAGATAGAAGTTTGGTTAAATACTTTTTTTATCAATTTCAAGAAAATGTAAGTCCATTAATTCCTTCTTTAAGAAAATCTATTATTCACAGTGATGCAAATGAATGGAATGTACTTACTAAAAACGGAAAAGTTTCTTCTATAATTGATTTTGGGGATTTAGTATACTCTCCATTAATTAATGAAATTGCAATTGCAATGACTTATGCATCATATGATAAAGAAAATCCTTTAGATTGGGCATTAATAATTTTAAAATCATATAACAGTGAAATTCCTATTCTAGAAATTGAAATCAAAACACTTTATTACTTAATAGCAGCTAGATTATGTGTTAGTCTGTGTAATGCAGCGTATTCAAAAAAAATAAATCCTGAAAACAATTATGCTTTTTCTAGTGAAAAACCGGGATGGAAAATGCTTTATAAGTGGATAGTTTTAAGTCCAAGATTTGTTGAAAACACATTTAGAAAAGCTCTTGGTTTCTCTGTAATAAGTGATAACTCAATTAAAAATATTATTGACAGAAGGAATCAAGTAATGAGTCCTGTTATTTCTTTGAGTTATGATGACCCTATTTGGTTTGAAAGAGCTGCATTTCAGTACATGTATGATATTGATGGTAATACATTTCTAGATGCATACAATAACATACCAATTGTTGGACATTCACACCCAAAAATATTCAATGATGCAAAAAAACAAATGTCCAAGCTTAATACAAATACAAGATATATATACGATATTCTTCCAAAATATGCAGAAAAAATACTTTCAAAATTTCCTGATAGTCTAAATAAAATATACTTTTTAAATTCTGGAAGTGAAGCTAGCGACTTAGCTATTAGGTTGGCCTTCTCACATACTAAATCAAATAAAATAATGGTAATAGAGAATGGTTATCACGGTCATACTCAAACAGGAATAGACATAAGTGATTATAAATTTAATGCTGAGAATGGCCAGGGCAAAAAAGACTATATATTAAAAGTGCCTATGCCTAATGTTTACAATGGAAAATATACTAAAAATGATGGTTCAGCTGGAAAAATGTATGCAAATGATGCAATAAAAGAAATGAAAAATTCTGAATCGTCAGTAGCTGGCTTTATTTGTGAACCTATTATAGGATGTGCAGGTCAAGTTTGTTTGCCAAAGGGATATTTAAAAGCTGTCTATTCTGCTGTAAGGACTCAAGGAGGAGTGTGTATTAGTGACGAGGTTCAAACTGGTTTTGGAAGGCTTGGTGAAGCATTTTGGGGATTTCAAATTCATGATGTAATTCCTGATATTGTAGTAATTGGTAAACCAATGGCAAATGGACATCCCATTGGTGCTGTAATTACTACAAATAAAATTGCTGAATCTTTTAATAATGGAGTTGAGTTTTTCAGCTCATTTGGAGGGAATCCAATCTCATGCGCAATAGGATTATCTGTGTTAGAAATAATAGAGGAGGAAGATTTACAAAAAAATGCTAAAATTGTAGGAGACTATTATATATCTTTATTAAAAAGCCTTCAAAATAAACATAAATGCATAGGTGATGTTAGGGGAAAAGGATTATTCATTGGAATTGAAATAGTCAAGGATAATACTACTTATCCAAATAAAACTTTAGCTAATAAAATAAAAAATGAATTGAGGGAAACTAATATACTCGTGGGAACTGACGGACCAAATGGAAATGTATTAAAGACTAAACCTCCCTTATGCTTTAATAAAGAAAATGCTAAAATGGTGGTAACAAAAATTGATCAAATTCTTACTAATAACAAATAATTATGACTCCACGAATGAAACATACTTGGAGATGGTATGGTCCTAATGATCCTGTATCACTTAAAGATATTTGTCAAGCTGGTGCTAAAGGAATTGTAAATGCCCTTCATGAAGTTCCAAATGGAGAAGTTTGGCAAACGTCCGATATAAAAAAAAGAAAGAAGATAATAGAAAAAACTGGTTTAACATGGGATGTAGTAGAATCACTTCCTGTGCATGAAAAAATAAAAACAAGATCGGGTAATTTTAAACACTTAATTGAGAATTATAAATTAAGCCTTACAAATCTTGCTAATTGTGGAGTACAAATAGTGTGTTATAATTTTATGCCAGTATTGGACTGGACTAGAACTAAATTAGACATGAAGTATAAAGATGGTTCTTATGCTTTAGAATTCAACTTTGATGCTCTAAGAGCCTTTGATTTATTTATATTGAAAAGAGATGGTTCAAAAAATGATTATTCAGATGAAGAATTTTTAAAAGCAGAGACTTATTATAAACTTTTAAGTAATGATCAAAAAAATAAACTTTGTGATAATATTCTCAAAGGTCTTCCTGGAAATGAAGAAGGCTATTCTTTAGAAGCATTTAGAGAAATATTAAAAACATATAACAATATTAATTCTGATCAATTGAAAAAAAATTTAATTTTATTTTTGAAAGCCATAATTCCACATGCAAAAAAAAATGGAATTTTGATGTGTATTCATCCAGATGATCCTCCTTATTCAATGCTAGGTTTACCTCGAGTTGTTAGTAAAGAAAAAGATTACGAATATATTTTTGATAAAGTTCCTGAAATAAATAATGGAATTACTTTTTGCACTGGATCCTTGGGTGTTATTAAAGAAAATAACCTTGGAAAGATTTTTAATAATTTTGCCAATAGAGTTCATTTTATTCATTTAAGAAGTACCAAAAGAGATTCTAATGGAAATTTTTATGAAGCTAATCATTTAGAAGGGGATGTAGATATGTATGAGATTGTTTCAAGAATTATTATTGAACAAAAAAGGAGGTATTTGAATAAAAGAAAAGACTTTAACATCCCAATGAGACCTGACCATGGTCATCAAATGTTGGATGATATTAGAAAAAAAAATGTGAACCCAGGTTATTCTGCTATAGGAAGATTAAGAGGTTTAGCTGAGATTAGAGGATTAGAACACGGAATTATTAAAATTATATAAATGCATTATTTAGATATGTCGTTCAAATCAACCAAGAGTTTTATTAATGAGAATTTTTTGTTGCAAAATAAAATTTCAAAAATATTATATCACGATTATGCTAAGTCAATGCCAATTATAGATTACCATAATCATTTATCTCCAAAAATTATATCAGATAATAAACCTTTTTCTAATATCAACTCAGCTTGGCTTGATGAAGATCATTATAAATGGAGAGTAATGCGAGCATTGGGAATAGACGAAAATGAAATAACAGGAGATGCTCCTAAAAAGTTAAAATTCAAACGGTGGGCTCAAGCAGTTCCTTATACAGTTAGAAATCCACTTTTTCATTGGACTCATTTAGAACTTAAAAGATACTTTAATATAAATACTTTGCTGCAACCTTCAACAGCTGATAAAATATTCTATCAAACTAATGAATTAATAAGTAAAATGGAGCCTGTTGAAATGTTGAAAAAATTTAATGTAAAGACTTTATGCACTACTGACGATCCTGCTGATGATTTAGAGTTTCATATTAAATTGTTAAAAAATGAAAAAAGTCTAAAAGTTCTTCCAGGTTTTAGACCAGACAATGTTCTTAATATTTGTGATGAAAATTATATTGAATACATAAATAAATTGGGATCAACAGATGACACTAAAATTGATTCCTACGAATCTCTTTTAAATAGTTTGAGTAATCGAATTAATTTTTTTCATACCAATGGTTGTAAAATTTCTGATCATGGACTGGAAAGTTTATATTCTGAACAATACAGTATGTTGGAAATTGATAAGATTTTTAAAAATAGACTTTCTGGAACAATTCCTAATTCAAAAGAAGATTTACAATTTAAATCGTGTGTTCTTTTTGATTTGTGTGAAATCTATTTTAAAAAAGGTTGGACGCAGCAGTTTCATTTGGGGGCAATTAGAAATAATAATATTTCTTTGTTGAAAAAATTGGGTTCTGGTGTTGGTTGTGATTCTATAGGTGATTTTACTCAGGCTAAAGCAATGTCTGATTTTTTTAATAACCTAAATAGTAAAGGGGTATTAACAAATACAATAGTATATAATTTAAATCCGGCTATGAATGAGGTTTTCGCTACAATGGTTGGTAATTTCTCAAGTTCAAAAGTCTCAATGCAATTTGGTACTGCTTGGTGGTATTTAGATCAAAAAGATGGAATGGAAAAGCAAATAAATACACTTTCTAATTTAGGAGTACTTTCAAATTTTATAGGAATGTTAACTGATAGCAGGAGTTTTCTTTCTTTTCCAAGACATGAATATTTTAGAAGGATAATTTGCAATATGATAGGTCAAGATATTAAAGATGGTCTTTTGCCAAACGATACTGCTTTTTTTGGAAAAATGATTCAAAATATTTGTTATTCTAACGCTGAAAAATTTTTTAAATTTTAATTGAGTGAGAAATTTATTGATACTATTAATATTCTCTTTTTTATTTACATCTTGTCAGGAATCAGAAAATGTAAAAATCATCAGGCTAGGTCATGGTTTAAGCACTACCCATTCAGTTCATCAAGCAATGGTGTATATGGACTCAGTTTTAAGAGTGAAGTCTAATGGTAAAATGAAAATTCAAATTTATCCAAGTGAGCAATTAGGAACCGAAAGACAATGTTTAGAATTACTGCAAATAGGTAGTCTAGATATGACTAAGGTATCTACAGGATCTTTAGAAAATTTTTCACCTAATATCAAAGTTTTTGGATTGCCCTTTTTGTTTAGGGATCGACAACATTCTTATTCTGTATTGGATGGTCCAATCGGTAGAGATTTACTTTCTGGAACAGAAAAGTATTGGTTGAAAGGTCTTGCCTACTACGATGCTGGTGCAAGAAGTTTTTATACTAAAGAAAAAAAAATAAATAGTCCAGAAGATTTAGATGGTCTTAAAATTAGAGTAATGGAAAGTAAAACCGCTTTCGATATGGTTAAAGCTTTGGGAGGATCTCCAACACCTATCTCTTTTGGTGAATTATATACATCATTACAACAAGGAGTTGTAGACGGGGCTGAAAATAATCCTCCAAGTTTTTATCTTTCCAGACATTATGAAGTTTGTAAGTACTATACTTTAGATGAACATACTATACTTCCAGATGTACTTTTGATGAGCACACATATATGGGACTCTTTTTCAGATAAAGAAAGGGGATGGTTAAGTCAAGCGGTTAAAGAATCGATAACTGAACAAAGAAAATTATGGGCCAAATCTGAAAAACAATCATTAGATGCAGTGAAAGAAGCTGGGGTAGAAATAATTATTCCAGACAAAACATTATTTTCTAAAAAATCAAAAATAATATTAGAATCATATAAAGAAGATGAGGTACTTTACGATTTTATAAATAGAATTAAAAATACTAAATAGCTATGGGAATCAGAGATAAAATAGATCGTTTTTTGGGTTGGACATTAGTTGTTATAATGTCATTAATGGTTGTTAATGTTTTATGGCAAGTTTTTTCAAGATTTGTTCTTGGAGATCCAAGCTCTTATACCGAAGAACTCGCTAGATATTTGATGATATGGGTTGGTGTTTTAGGTGCTGCCTACGTTTCTGGAAAAAACAAGCATGTTGCAATTGATTATTTTCCGACAAAATTTTCTGAAAAAAATCAAATTAAAGTCAAGGTGTTTGTTAAATGGCTTATAATGATTTTTGCATTTTTTGCTTTTGTAATTGGAGGGTCTAGATTGGTTTATATCACCTATGTTTTAGAGCAGCTTTCCCCTGCTCTTCAAATTCCTTTAGCATTTGTATATCTAGTTATTCCAATAAGTGGAGTTTTAATAGCTTACTATAAAATTTTAGAAATTTTAAATCATAACAAATGATTGAATATTTACCAATATTAGTACTTTTAATTAGTTTCGGTATTCTTCTTATTTTTTCAGTTCCTGTTGCATGGTCGATTGCAATTTCTTCACTATTGACAATTATGGTAAGTGTACCGTTGTTACCATCTTTAACTACTGTTTCACAGAGGATAGCCACAGGATTGGATAGTTTTGCGTTATTAGCGATTCCTTTTTTTATTCTTTCTGGGCAAATAATGACTGAAGGAGGTATAGCAAGTAGACTTATTTCATTTGCAAAAACTCTGGTTGGTTTTTTACCAGGAGGATTAGCTTTGATTAATATTATCTCAGCCATGTTGATGGGTTCCATCGCGGGATCTGCTATGGCTTCTGCTTCTGCAATGGGTAGCATTCTTGGTCCTGAAATGGAAAAAGAAGGCTATTCAAAAGAATTTGGTGTGGCAGTTAATATAACCTCAGCTACTACAGGACTTATCATTCCTCCTAGTAATGTACTAATTGTTTACTCTTTAGCAAGTGGAGGTGTTTCTGTAGCAGCCTTATTTCTTGCTGGTTATATTCCTGGAATTTTGACAGGATTGTTTTTAATGATAGTAGCTATGATTTGGTCGAAGAAAAACAATTACAAAGTTGGAAAGAGATCTACATTAAAAGAAGTTTTTACTGAATTTATAAATGCTCTGCCCAGTTTATTTTTACTAGTTGTTGTAGTTGGTGGAATTATTGTTGGAATTTTCACAGCTACTGAAGCTTCTGCTATTGCTGTTTTGTATACTCTTGTTTTGGGTTTTATATACAGGGAATTAACCGTTAAGGGAATGCCAAAAGTTTTATTGGAATCAATTGAAACCACTGCAATAGTAATGTTGCTTATTGGGGCTTCTATGTGTATGTCATGGGTTCTTTCATTTGAAAACATTCCACAAGACATAAGTGCTTTTTTATTAGGAATAAGTGATAATAAGATTATAATTCTGCTAATTATTAATTTGATACTACTAATGGTAGGCATTTTTATGGACATGACACCTGCCGTATTGATTTTTACTCCAATTTTTTTACCAGTTGTTACTTCATTAGGCATGGATCCAACACATTTTGGAATAATTTTAGTTCTAAATTTATGCATTGGATTATGTACCCCGCCAGTAGGATCAGTACTTTTTGTTGGTGTAGGAATTGCCAATACAACTATTACAAAAGTTATAAAACCACTGATTCCATTTTTTATTGTAATGATTTTTTCTCTTTTTTTAGTAACTTATATTCCAGCATTGAGTTTGTTTCTGCCTGAATTATTTAATCTTTAATCTATTTTTAGATCTATTTATTTTAAAAATAATTAACTTTCATAATGATTATATAATTTATGTTATCAAATTTTGATTTAAAAGGTAAAGTTGCTGTAATTACTGGTGGTACAGGAATTTTAGGTAGTTCTATAGCTTTAAGTCTTTCTAATTCTGGAGTTAAAATAGTTATTCTAGGTAGATCTATTGAAAAAATAGAAACCGTAACGACTTTTTTAAATAACAAAGGGGGGGATGCTATTGGTTTTGAATGTAATGTTTTATCAAAAAAATCAATTA
>Ga0206683_10000035_pt1 | contig 81008 bp, 75 predicted proteins | sample M280m12015metaG_FD_155483 | JGI IMG/M metagenome (GOLD analysis project Ga0206683, IMG submission 155483) | Ammonia-oxidizing marine archaeal communities from Monterey Bay, California, United States - M2 80m 12015 | ecosystem: Environmental > Aquatic > Marine > Intertidal zone | place: USA...
CCCAAATTAAACAACGATTTACACCATCGTTTGCTAATTCATCCGCTTCCAATATGGCATCTCTTCCGTCAACAAATCCGGGAGAACAATTTTGTAATTTCATACCATCCATCACTAATTGGATAGCTATGTTATTACCACCTGTTCCATTGTATAGATCTGGATCGAATCCGTATTCATCGATTAATAACCAAGTCATATCCCAAAGCATAGTAGCCCAAACAAATCCAATTCCGTGTGGTTGAGACACATTATTATTTGAATCAGCGTAGGTATAATTATTAACAGCAAAATCTGTACTGTACGGAGCCTCTCTTATTCCTTGAGCATCAGTTGGCTGACCTGTTGCGTAAGTACCAATGCCTCTGATGTCGGATCCCTGATCGCCGGGCTCCATTGTTAGCATTAAACCTACATAGTCACTCCATCCTTCTCCCATTTGTTCTGCATTGTTTAAACAACTGGTATTGTTAGCTCCACCTGTAAGTCTGTTGGATATACCGTGACCATATTCATGAGCTATAATTGCATTATCCAAATCTCCATCTATTTGAGGGCCAACCGTAACACCGTTAATTGTTGCATTAATAGATGCAATCAATAATTCTTCAATAATTGCTTCACCAACAATATTATCCACCATAAACAATGGTATGGTTACTTGATCTCCAACAGCACCACCGGCCATTGTTATAGCATCTCCGTCAACATTATTAACCATAATTACTGCAACAGCACCTTCATTTTGAGCTGCTAATGATTTAAAACCAAATTCGCATTCTCCTCTTCTTATTACTGCAATTTTTCCGTTCAAATCTCCTCCATTAGTAATAGGGTCACAAGCATCATTTTGGTCTTCAGTACCGTTAACATCATCTTCTACCAATACTAAATCTTCTGTTAAATCTACAATTTCTCCACCAAAGGCCGCTGGTATCCCATCGTAATCACCTGTTAGAGGACCATCATTTATCGTTAATAGGGGTCCGGAAGTAACTGCACCGTCCCATAAAAACATCTGCATTCTTGGATTCGATCCATCAGGGGGAGTGGCGAAGTTGGCATTATTTGTACCTCCTCCATCTTGTGCATCAGCGTTAACTGAATCACTTCCATTTCCTCCATTTCCATAGTTGTTTTCTTGGAAATTTCCACTCGCTTCATCAAAACCATACTGATAGTAAATATCATGCATTAAATTATTCCAATAAAATAGATTTACTGTTGAAGCTTCTATCATTTCGACTGGTGGAGCATCAAAAATGTATGGGAAATCAAAGATAAGTTCAGCTCCTCCATCGGCAGAAATACCATCTGATCCATTGTTTGCGTTTATATCATCTTTTGACCAAACATTATTACCTCTAGTTATGGTATACTCAGCTCCAGGAGCACCATCAGTATCGTGCCATCCAAAAGGAGATCCCTCACCTTCACCAGAAGGATCAGCTTCTAGAGTATCTACTCCATGGTTTGGGCTTTCAATTGGCATAGCAAATACTCGATACTGAGCACCACCTGATAATGCCATATTTTTGGTTTGAGAAAATAAACGATTGTTATCTTTTATATGGGTATGATTGCTAAACATTCCTTTTTCAACGGCACAGTTTACAACCCAGTCAATAGTATCTAAAAGATTCCCATTAACTGCATCTATTCTAACGCTGTAATAATGAGAAGCATCTAACAAATAAATACTTAAATCCCAAGCAAGTCTTAACGAATTGTCTTCTTGGGCCTGATACACCAATTTAACCGGGATATTTTCTAAAGAAATTCCTCCATCAGAAAATATGAATTTATTATCAGAAACATTATCAATAAGTTCAATATTAGAAGGAGTAATAAGACCTAGGCTTTGAGCAGCATTGTTAATTGCTGTTGTAGCACTGATTGAAGGACTTGTGGTGTTAACTTTTTCTGAAATGTTTTTTTTGAATGAAAATCCAGCATTCAAAACTTGTCCATTTCTAATTGCAAACGAAGAAACAGAATTAAATATTTCTATTCCTTGGTACCGTTGGATTGCATAGACATTTTCAACATCCATACTTTTGGAATAGCTATGCCTGTCTATAATAAGATCATCATAGTCTTGAGATTCAATACCCAATTCAGATTTATTAGCATTCAAATAAGCGTTCACTGAGCTTTTGTATTCCTGACCGAATAATGAATTCGTTAGTATAAATACAAAAAAGTAAAGTAATTTTTTCATAGTAGTAAAAATTTTAATTTTTTTAGGTTCGTGAAATTAACTAATTTTTTACTTATAATTGTCATGTTATGAATATTATAACTTTTTTATAACACTTAATGAGCATTTAATTGTAAAATTCCCTCATTTAATGAAATATTAGGGCGAAACTGTAAAAAAATAAAAGCTCCCTTTATTTAAGATAGTATGAATAATTTTCAATTTTCGAAATCTTAATATCGGTCCTCTAAGAGAGATTCCCATTAATTTTTTGAAAATTCAACATTGCGTTACTATCGGTAAGTCTGGAGATGTAATTGCAAGTTTCAATCAAATATTGATACATAGAAGAATCATCTGGATTTCCTAAAATTAAATCATTTAATATTAACTGATCAAATTGAGTTGTAAGGCCAGTTTTATAATTTTCAACTGAATTTGTAAAAACTTCTAGGAGTGTATTTAAGATTTTATATCCTGCTATCTCTTTGTCTATTACATTCTTGCTATTATAAATTTTTTGAATACTAATTTTTATAATATCGTCAACTTGAGCTTTATAGTTGCTTTTATCTAATAAAGATGTAGTGAATTTTCCATTTAGGATCGCCTCTTCATTGTTAATAAAAACAGATGCAGCCTCAGTGACTAGAGTATTAATAGCTAATGAGCGCAAATAAGCTAAACGATCTGAAGATTTCTTTAAACTAGTGTATTTAACAGTGTTTATGTTATCTTTTACGAGTTTAATTAAATATTCAAGCGCAAACTCTTCGTCAATTAAACCCAAATTAATCCCGTCTTCAAAATCAATAATAGTATAGCAAATATCATCTGCCGCCTCTACTAAAAAAGCTAGTGGATGGCGACTAAAACTCATGTCCTTACGATCGCCTCTATTTTGAAGGCCTAACTCCTTGGCTACCTCAAGGAAAAAGTCTTTTTCTGACTGAAAAACACCATATTTTTTATCTGAAATATTTAAGGATGGTTTTTTTGGAAGTGATTCTTTTGGGTATTTCATAAAGGCTCCTAAAGTTGCGTAGGATAGTCGTAATCCTCCTTCTACACCATTTTTTGTTTCAGATAAAATTTTAAATCCATTAGCGTTTCCCTCAAAATCAATAAGGTCTTGGTATTCTTTTTTTGATAATTGAGATTTAAAACGTTTCCCTTTTCCATTTAAAAAAAAATCGCCAATGGCTTTTTCTCCACTATGTCCAAATGGAGGGTTCCCTATATCATGGGCTAATGACGCTGCTGCTACAATCGCTCCAAAATCATTACTTTGATAACCATGTGTCTTTTTTAATTGAGGGTATTTCTCTAAAACTGCCTTCCCTATAATTCTGCCTAAAGATCGTCCTACTACAGAAACTTCTAAACTATGGGTGAGTCGAGTATGTACAAAGGATGTTTTTGATAATGGTATTACTTGTGTTTTATCTTGTAAACTTCGAAATGCTGAAGAAAAGATAATCCGGTCGTAATCTACCTCAAAACCTAACCGTGTCTCATCTTGTTCAATTCGTAATCTTTTGTTTGTGTCACCTTGCCTTCTTAATGATAGTAGCTGTTCCCAATTCATCATTCTAATAATTTTAAAAACGCAATATACTATTATTAAGTTTTTTATTAATGAATTTTAAATGTTAAGTATTACAATTAGATTACATATTAGTTTTTTATTGTAGTATCTCTTAAAATCGTTTAGTTTTTGTCGACTAGATTATAGAGTAGAGGCTGTTTTTTCAACAGCCTCTTTTTTTAAAATCTAAATCGACTTGTTAATTGTAGAAGGTTACTTCACCATTTGAAATATCATACATTCCTCCAATAATTTTAATTTCATGATTCTTTTCCATTTCAACTAAAATAGGGCTTTGGTTTCTTATGTTTTCAATGGTCATCATTACGTTTTTTTCGGCAACTTGATTTACAAAATCAATATTCTTAGAATTTCTTAAAGATTCATCTGCTGGTTCTGAAACGGCAGCTACAGCTGGTTCAATTTTATTAATTAAAGTAGTTAAATTCCCCAGTCTAGCGTGGTCACAGGCTCCTTTTACAGCACCGCAGGCAGTGTGGCCAAGAACAACTAATAGTTTTGTTCCAGCAAGCTTACAAGCAAATTCCATACTTCCTAAAATATCCTCATTAACAAAGTTTCCAGCAATACGAATACTAAATAAATCACCCATCCCTTGATCAAAAATTAATTCTGATGAAACTCTAGAGTCTATACAACTTAACACAGTTGCATAAGGGTATTGACCACTCGCTGTTTCTCTAACTTGTTGAACTAAATTTCTGCTCAAACGAACATTTTCTTGGAACCTTTTATTTCCATCTCTTAAATTTTGCAATGACGATTCAGGGGTCATTTTAGATTGTGTTTCTTTCGTGTGTGTATACATATTAAGCTGCTTTTGGATTTAAATTAAAAAATTTGATATAACTTTTTGGATTATCTACGGTTCCTTTTTCGGAAATTAATTTAATACTAATATTTCTACTTTTAGCCTTCTCAGAAAAATCCTCTAAAATTTCTACAATATCGTTATCTAAATAACGAGTTTTTCTGACATCTAATTCTAGATAAGAGTCTTCTGGTAACTGATCTAGTTCTTTTAAAATTGCTCCTTTATTAAAAAAAGTAACTTCTTCAGCTAAGGTTATTTTGTATTTCACTTTACCATTGCTAATATCTTCCATGTGTAAAAAATGAGAATTTTGATAACTTTTAATTAAAATTACTACAATTCCGACCATTAAACCCAATGTAATTCCTATTAATAAATCTGTAAAAACAATTCCTAAAACGGTTACCGTAAAGGGTAAAAATTGTTTCCATCCTAAAAAATACATCGTTTTGAACAATGATGGTTTTGCTAATTTATACCCAACAAGTAATAAAATTGCTGCCAGAACTGATAATGGTATTAGATTTAATAATTTAGGTATCATGAGCACCGAAATTAATAAAAATATTCCATGAATAATAGCTGACATTTTACTTTTTCCACCAGACTGAATGTTGGCAGAGCTTCGAACAATAACTTGCGTAATTGGTAGGCCTCCTATTAATCCTGATATAATATTTCCAGAACCCTGTGCAATTAATTCACGATTGGTTGGAGTTACTCTTTTTTCAGGATCTAATTTATCGGTCGCCTCAACACAAAGCAATGTTTCCAGACTAGCTACCAGGGCAATTGTAAACGCTGTTATCCAAATATCGGCTCTTGTGATTGCCATAAAATTTGGAACACTAAATTGACCGAAAAAAGAAGGAATATCACCTGGAATCGGTACACTTACAAGTTGATTAGAGGAAATTCCGAAAACTTCACTACCAGTTGAATATAATACATAAATTATTCCGGCTACTACAGCTACAAGAGGTCCCTGAATTAATTTAAATACTTTTCCTTTTTTTACTAGTATTTTTTCCCATAGAAGTAAAATTGCTAGACTAAACGCAGCAATAAATGTAGAACCTAAACTTATGTACTTTAATGAATTAAATATTCCTGAAAAGGTATTTTCTCCATCAACTTGATTGAAAGCAAAATTCCCTTCTAATGCCATGTCATAACCAAAAAAATGAGGTATTTGTTTTAAAATTATAATAATTCCAATACCTGTTAACATTCCTTTAATCACTGAAGAAGGAAAATAATAACCTATCACACCAGCTTTTAAAATACCTAAAATAATTTGAAAAACTCCAGCTAATACAACCGCAACTAGAAAATTTTCAAACCCTCCTAAAGCACTTATAGCAGTAAGAACGATAGCAGCTAGACCTGCTGCAGGTCCACTAACGCCAATTTGAGAACCACTTAAAGCTCCCACTAAAGTTCCTCCAATGATACCAGCAATTACTCCAGAAAACAAAGGAGCTCCACTAGCTAATGCAATACCTAAACAAAGTGGTAACGCAACAAAAAATACAACGATACTTGCAGGCAAGTCGTTTTTAATAAATTTAAACATAATATTATAGTTTGTAACTCCCCGGGCTGGAGAGTTATTAAATTAAAAAAATAAATAAACGGGGGTATTATGCTGTTGGTTCTGGAGGGGGTGAAATTAAGTCGAACAAAACGTTAGTATGTTTCTTTAAATAATAAAAATTCCTATTATTATTTTTGTTAGAAAAATCTAAGTTTTCTTCCAATTCAGCATATTGGATAATTTTTTCTTCAATATCTTTTTCAAGTTTTTCTTTCTTTTCTTTATCGTTTATATCGGCTATTTCAACAATCTCGATATCTGAAATTAATTCAACAAAAGAGGGAGCTAAAATCGAAAAGACAAGCAATGCGGTGAGTGAAATATGTATAATTGACTTAAACACAATGCAAAATTAATTTAATTTTATATTTTAAATTCTTTAAGTATTGTTAATTTTTATAATGTTTTTTATTTGTTCACAATGAGGTAACAATTTCTTAACATTGGTATTGGTTATTTGCAACGACAAAAACTAATAACGATATATAATGAGAAATAACTACTTTTCTTTTTTAGTAATAGTATTAATTACTTCTTTAACAGCCAAGTCACAAACTTTAGAAGATATGAAGTTTGGAAAAGGCATGATAAATTTCACCGCAAAAGATAGTTCTTTTAGTGTAAAATTTGCTCCTAGATTCCAGTTGTTATCCTCAACAGGCTGGTCGGATATCGGTGATGGTTTTGGAGAAGCTAACACCAGTACTTTTATTCGAAGAGCTCGGTTAAAATTTGATGGATTTGCACTATCACCAAAGTTAAAGTACAAACTTGAGTTGGGATTGTCTAATAGAGATATTGCTGGAGCTTCTATTTATAATAAAAATACGCCAAGATATATTTTAGATGCAGTAATTAAATGGAATTTTTACGAAAATTTTGTGCTTTGGGCAGGTCAAACCAAATTACCAGGAAATAGAGAACGTGTAATTTCCTCCGCTGATCTTCAATTGGTAGACCGATCTTTGCTAAATGCTTCTTTTAATATAGATAGAGATATTGGTCTTCAATTAAGGCATCATTTTACCATTGGTGAACAGTTTTTAGTTCGTGAGGTATTCTCCTGGGCTCAAGGAGAAGGACGAAATGTAGTAACGGGTAACCTAGGAGGCCACCAATATACTGGCCGTTTAGAATTTTTACCTTTCGGTAAATTTAAAGGAAAAGGAGACTATAAAGGTGGTGGATTAACTCGAGAGGAGAACCTAAAATTTGCTGTTGGAACATCCTATGATTTTAATAATAATGCGGTCAAAACAAGAAGTAATCAAGGAAGTTATATGACCAATGATATAGGGTACTATGAAACTAACATTACTACCGTATTTATTGATGCGATCTTAAATTATAAAGGCTTTTCGTTTATGGGAGAATACTCAAATCGTGATGCTGAGGATCCTATCGCAAAAAACTCTGATGGAACAGCTACCGGCCAGATCGTTTCAGAAGGAAACGGTTTAAACATTCAATCTGGTTATTTATTTAAAAAGAATTGGGAGCTTACCGGAAGGTATTCTTTCATTGACTTAAAATTGAGTGAAATTTCAGAGCAATACACGTTGGGAGTTTCCAAATACATTGCAGGACATAAACTAAAAGTTCAATCGGATATCAGTTACTTAACCCTTGACGACATTGGCAGTGAAATCAGATTCAGACTACAGGTAGACATACACTTTTAAAAATAACATTTAGATAACATTTAGATCTTATTTTAATAAGATATTTATAATCTAGAAAAAAACTATGGATAATATATATATTTTAATGATTGTTGCTTTAGCGGTTTTAGCTATCGCAGATTTAGTAGTTGGAGTAAGTAATGATGCTGTTAATTTTTTAAATTCTGCAATCGGTTCGAAAGCAGTTTCCTTTAAAACTATTATGGTTGTTGCTAGTTTAGGAGTTGCATTTGGCGCCTTATCATCTAGTGGTATGATGGAAGTAGCTCGAAAAGGAATTTTTATGCCAAGTGAATTTTATTTTAATGAAATTATGATCATTTTTATGGCAGTTATGATTACAGACATCTTGCTGCTAGATTTCTTTAACACGCTTGGAATGCCTACCTCAACGACCGTGTCTATTGTGTTTGAATTATTAGGCGCTGCAGTGGTTATGTCTTTAATAAAAATCAGTGCCTCCGAAGCTGAAACAATTTCAAATCTTGGTCAATATATCAATACTGCAAAAGCCACAGAAATAATTCTTGGAATTCTTCTTTCTGTTGTAGTTGCATTTTCTGTCGGTGCATTTGTACAATATAGTTCACGACTACTATTAACATTTAATTTTGAGGAAAAAGCGAAATGGGTTGCTGCCTTATTTGGTGGAATTGCTGCCACAGCGATTACCTATTTTATATTAATTAAAGGTTTAAAAGGTGCCAGTTTTATTTCTGGAGATTTTAAGTCTTATATCTATGAAAACACATTTACGATAGTTTTTATATCATTTATTTTCTGGACGACGCTATGCGCACTAATTACTGGAGTCTTTAAAATGAGTGTTTATAAATTCATCATTATCATTGGAACATTTGCAATTGCTATGGCATTTGCAGGGAATGATCTAGTGAATTTTATTGGAGTACCAATTGCTGCATGGCAATCCTACGAAGCATGGGTAGTTTCTGGGGTTCCTGCGGCTGATTTTAGTATGGAAGTAATGTCTAAAAAAGTACCTACTCCTAGTTTATTGCTGTTTGCAGCTGGTCTAATTATGGTATTGACTTTGTGGTTTTCGAAAAAAGCAAAAGCAGTATTAAAGACATCGATAGATTTATCGAGCCAGGATTCAGTAAAAGAAAGGTTTGAGCCCAATTTTTTATCGAGAGGTTTGGTTAGATTTACAACTTTATTATCAAAATATCACCACACGATATTACCTAAAAAAGTCCAAGATAAAATTGAATATCAATTCAAAAAGCCCAAAGAAAGTAAAAAAGCACATAAAAAAGACTTGCCTGCTTTTGACATGGTTAGGGCTGCTGTCAACCTTATGGTAGCGAGTATTTTGATTTCTATAGCAACTTCAATGAAATTACCGCTATCTACAACCTACGTAACATTTATGGTAGCAATGGGGACTTCGCTGGCAGACAGAGCATGGGGAAGAGAGAGTGCTGTTTACAGAGTTGCTGGTGTATTAAATGTTATTGGAGGTTGGTTTTTCACCGCTTTCAGTGCTTTTGTTGCGGCCGGAATTATTGCGTATCTCATTTATTTAGGAGGGGCACCTATGATTGCTGTTTTACTATTAATTACCATATTACTATTGGTAAGAAACTATTTAAGTCATAAAAAGAAAGCAGACAATACTTTATTGCAAGACGGCTTAAAGAAAACAGAAAGTAAAACTGTTCAAGGTATTATTCAAGAGAGCGCAGACCAAATTTCGAATGTTGTCTCCAGAACAAATAAAATATATTCGAATATGTTAAGTGGTTTAGCTAAAGAAGATTTATCTAAATTAAAAAAGAGCAGAAAAGGAGTTGAAAAGTTAAATAAAGAAGTTGATGCATTAAGAGATAATATTTTCTATTTCATAAAGAATTTAGACGAAACAAGTGTTCGAGGATCTAATTTTTACATTATTATTCTAGGATACTTGCAAGATGTTGGACAATCTCTTGATTTTTTAGCTAAAGCTAGCTACAAACACATCAACAATAATCACAAAGCACTTCGATTTAATCAAATTAAAGATTTACAGGACATTGATAAGTCTTTCGAAGAATTATTAAATGATATCGAAACAATTTTTAATAGTAGAAAATTCGAAAAATTAGGTGCTATCTTAAATAGTAAACAACGAGCTCAGGATGATCTGGCTATTAAAATTGCAAGTCAGATTACTCGAACACGTGCCGAGGACGACGATAGTCCTAAAAATACGGCTTTGTACTTTAGTTTACTTCTAGAGACCAAAGATTTAGTGGCCGCTATTATGAATTTGATTGAAGAATATTACAATAGTTACAATACTAAAAATTAGTTTTAAGGCTTTTTAATCACTTTCTGACAAAAAAAAAGGAAAACATCAGTTTTCCTTTTTTAATTTTAATAGCTGTTTTACTAGGAGCCGCACATTAGACAATCATCGTCAGGACCACCATTTTGTGATTTTGATAACATTTCTCTGAATTCCTGAGGGCTCATAGGTTTATCTGATACTGCATTCGTAGCTGCCTCCACTTTTGCTTCTTTAACAGGAACTGTTGGCTGTTCCTTTTCTTCCTTTTTAGACAGTGTAAACTTAATTGCATCAACTGCACTTTTTGTTCTTAAATAATACATTCCCGTTTTTAGTCCACTTTTCCATGCGTAAAAATGCATGGATGTTAATTTAGCCATGTTTGCATTTTCCATAAACAAATTAAGCGATTGAGATTGATCTATAAAATAACCTCTATGGCGAGACATATCGATAATATCTTTCATACTTAACTCCCAAACAGTTTTATAAAGTTCTTTCAAGTCTTGAGGTATATCTACGTTTTGAACAGAACCGTTTTGTCTCATGATTTCTTCTTTTAAATCATCATTCCATAAGCCTAAATTCACTAAATCTTCTAACAAGTGTTTATTAACAACAATAAACTCCCCAGACAATACTCTTCGAGTATAAATATTAGAAGTATAAGGCTCAAAAGCTTCATTATTACCTAGAATTTGAGAGGTAGAAGCCGTAGGCATAGGCGCGACTAATAACGAGTTACGAACACCGTGCTTCTTTACACTTTTGCGTAATTTGCCCCAATCCCAACGACCACTCAATTCTTCATCTTTTATGTTCCACATATTGTGCTGGAATTCACCTTTCGATATTGGTGAACCTTTATAACTTTCGTAAGGCCCATCTGCTTTTGCCTCTTCCATAGAAGCTGTTACTGCAGCAAAATAAAGTGTTTCAAAAATTTCTTGATTTAATTTTTTTGCCTCATCACTCGTAAATGGCATACGTAACATGATAAATGCATCCGCCAAGCCTTGAATACCTAGTCCAATTGGACGGTGCTTAAAATTAGAATATTCCGCTTCAATTACCGGATAATAATTACGATCAATTACTTTATTTAAATTTTTAGTAACTCGTTTTGTTACTCTAAATAATTCTTTATGATCAAACTCTCCGTTTTTAACAAACATAGGGAGTGCTATAGAAGCTAAATTACAAACCGCTACCTCTCCTGGAGAAGTATATTCCATAATTTCAGTACATAAGTTCGATGAACGAATAGTTCCTAGATTTTTTTGATTACTTTTTCTATTCGCTGCATCTTTATAGAGCATGTAAGGAGTCCCAGTTTCAATTTGAGATTCTAATATTTTCTCCCAAAGCAATCTTGCTTTGATAGTCTTTCGGCCCTTATCTCTTGCTTCATAATCCAAATACAGCGCATCAAACTCATCTCCATGAGTATTGTACAAATCTGGACATTCATTGGGACACATTAAGGTCCAAGAGCCATCTTCTTGAACTCTTTTCATAAATAAATCTGGTATCCACATCGCATAAAATAAGTCTCTTGCTCTCATTTCTTCTTTACCGTGATTCTTTTTTAAATCTAAGAATTCAAAAATATCAGCATGCCAAGGCTCTAAATAAATAGCAAAAGAACCCTTTCTCTTCCCCCCACCTTGATCTACGTAGCGAGCTGTATCGTTATATACTTGCAACATAGGAACAATCCCATTTGAAGTCCCGTTGGTTCCTGATATATAGGACCCTGTTGCTCTAATGTTATGAATAGACAATCCAATTCCACCAGCAGATTGAGAAATTTTTGCAGTTTGTTTAAGAGTATCGTAAATCCCGTCGATACTATCATCCTTCATGGTCAATAAAAAACACGATGACATTTGTGGTTTTGGAGTTCCACTATTAAACAAAGTCGGTGTTGCGTGAGTAAAGAAACGTTTGGACATTAATTCGTAGGTTTCTATAGCAGCAGGCAAATCGTTCAAATGAATTCCTAAAGAAACCCTCATTAGCATATGTTGTGGTCGTTCCACAATATTTCCATTTAATTTCAACAAATAGGATCGTTCAAGAGTTTTAAAACCAAAGTAATCGTATCCAAAATCACGGTTATAGATGATTGTTGAGTCTAATTCATCTGAATTTTTTTCGATAACCTTATAGACTTCATCACTTAAAAGAGGTGCTTTTTTTCCTGTTCTTGGATTTACGTATTCATACAAATCTTTCATTACTTCAGAAAAGGTTTTCTTTGTATTTTTATGAAGATTTGATACTGATATTCTTGCTGCCAAGCGGGCATAATCTGGATGTGATGTCGTTAAAGTGGCTGCTGTTTCGGCTGCTAAATTATCTAACTCGCTAGTGGTCACTCCATCATAAAGCCCTTCAATTACTCGCATTGCTACTTTTACAGGATCTACAATTTCATTTAAACCATAGCACAACTTTCGTACTCTTGCCGTAATTTTATCGAACATGATTGGTTCTTTTCGGCCATCTCTTTTGATTACATCCATTTTGGTCTTTTTTTATAATTAATTTTTTGAGTAAAGAATACTTCACCCATTATCTACAGTAAAAATGTAGTTATTAGTAAGATTAAAAAATTTCGCCCTTTGGAGGGAAACGAAAATTTTAAAAGTCTGCGTCGAAACTTATTTTTCCTGATTCTTCATCTTTACCAGCGTTTGCAACACCGGCTTTTTGATATTCTGAAACTCGTTTTTCAAAGAAGTTAGTTTTTCCTTGAAGGGATATCATATCCATAAAATCAAATGGATTTTTTGTATTGTATTCTTTTTCACAACCAAATTCAACCAATAACCTATCGGTAACAAACTCAAGGTACTGCGTCATTAATTTTGCGTTCATTCCAATTAAACTTACTGGTAATGATTCTGTTATAAATTTACGCTCAATATCTAAGGCATCGATTAAAATTCCTCTGATTCGTTCTTTTGGGACTTTATTGATGATGTGGTTATTATGAAGATGTACTGCAAAATCGCAATGCAGTCCTTCGTCACGAGAAATCAACTCGTTAGAAAAAGTTAATCCTGGCAACAGGCCTCTTTTCTTTAACCAAAAGATAGAACAAAAACTACCAGAAAAGAAAATTCCTTCTACAGCTGCAAATGCGATTAATCTTTCAGCAAAACTTGGACTATCAATCCATCGCAAAGCCCATTCTGCTTTGTCTTTAATCGCAGGAAAAACCTCAATTGCTCTAAAAAGCGCATCTTTCTCTTTATCATCACTGACATAGGTGTCAATTAACAATGAATACACTTCAGAATGGATATTTTCCATCATAATTTGAAACCCGTAGAAAAACTTCGCCTCGGTATATTGTACTTCTGAAACAAAATTTTCTGCTAAATTTTCATTTACAATACCATCGGAAGCTGCAAAAAAAGCAAGAATATGCTTGATAAAATAACGTTCGTCATCGTTCAGCTTTTCTTTCCAATCGATGATATCTTGATGCAAATCAATTTCTTCAGCAGTCCAAATACTCGCTTCTTGTTTTTTATACCAATCCCATAGATCATGATGTTGGATTGGAAAAATCACGAATCTATCTTTATTTTCTTCTAAAATTGGTTCTACTAAACTCATATTCGGCTTGCTTAAAAAATTATCAAAATCACATGTGGTTGTGTTCTAACAAATATGGAAATATTTATCAGTTATTTTAGAAATATTTTTTTTAGGTTTTCAACAAAGTTTTCAACATAACTATTTTTTAAGATTATTAATTATTTGTTAAAAATATTTATTAATTAACTGATTTTCAATTGTTTGTAATTAGCAAATATTTTTATAAACAAACTGAAATTTTACGGTTGATAACCCTAAGGAACTCTTTTTTTACAATAGATTAGAGGTGAAATAATGATAAAATTTAGGAATCAATTTTTAAATAATCTATTAAAAAAAATATTGTTTATTTTTAAAAATAAAAGCAGATTTTAAAATTTAAAAAGAAAAAACTTATAATTCTGAAACCAATTTTTCTAATTGTAAAAACCAATTTAATCCAAACTTTCGAATTAAGGCTTCTTTGGTAAATTTATAAACTGGAACTTTTAATGTGTTCCCTAAAGAGCAAGCAGCATCACAAATAGGCCATTTATGATAATTGACAGCAGAGAATTCACTGTACTCCTGAACCCTAACTGGATACAAGTGGCAAGAAATTGGTTTCTTAAAATCAATTTGACCCTCATTAAAAGCATCTTCAATACCACAAGAAGCAGTCCCATTATCTGAAAAGGTGACGTAAGCACATTCTTTTCCATTCACCAATGGCGTCTCTAATTCTGAAAGGGCGGTCATTACATGAGTACCTTGATTTTCAATTGCTTTTATACCTTCTGGACGCAAATAAGGCTTCACTTTTGGATAAATATTTTTAAGAATTATTACTTCTTCTTCATTTAGTGGAGCGCCCGCTTCACCTTCAATACAACAAGCCCCCTTACACGATGCTAAATTGCAAACAAACTCCTTTTCGATAATATCTTCCGATACAATTGTTTTTCCTAATTGAAACATTTAGCAAAAATAATACAATTATTATCGTTTTATAATTAATTTTGTCTCATTAAAAAATCGATATAATGAATTTTAATTTTAAAGAAATTTTAACTGCTACAATGATTTTGTTTGCCGTCATAGATATTGTAGGGAGCTTACCTATTATTATTTCTTTGCGAGAAAAGGCAGGACATATACAATCTGAGATGGCTTCAGTTATTGCCGCTGTATTGATGATCGCATTTCTTTTTGTTGGAGAACAAATACTAAGCTTAATTGGTATTAATGTGAATGAATTTGCAGTGGCTGGTTCGCTGATTTTATTTTTTCTAGCTTTAGAAATGATTTTAGGAATTACTTTGTTCAAAGATGATGAAGAAAGTAATCCAAAGTTAGCTTCGGTATTCCCGTTAGCATTCCCTTTGTTAGCAGGACCAGGAAGCTTAACAACCCTTCTTTCTTTAAGAGCAGAATTTAACACCTCCAACATTATTATTGCCATCGTTATCAATATTATTTTCATTTATATTGTTCTAAAAACTTCTGGAAAAATCCAACACGCTATTGGTAAAAACGGTATTATTATTATCCGGAAAGTTTTTGGAGTTGTTTTACTAGCTATTGCCGTAAAATTATTCACAACTAATATTCAATTGTTATTTAATTAATAAGCCCATGAAATATTTCTCGTACACACTAATTGGAATCGCAATCCTATTGATTGGTTACAACAGTACTTTCTTAGATTTTAAAAACTTATTTAATGACGATAGTGGTGTTGCCCTAATTGGAATTATTACAGCTATATGCGCCATCTTGTTGGTTTTGATTTTAAGAATTTCACAAACTATAGAAAAAAAGAAGAGTTATTAATTTCTCGCTTAATAGCTAACTGCGGTCAGCTTCCAACTTTAAAACTTTTTGAATCATTTCATCATCATTATTTAAAATTAATTCAAAGGCATTGGTTCCATATAACTGTTGAGCAATACTTGCCTTAAGTATTATTTTTATATGGGCTTGATATTGTTTAAATTCTACTGGTTCATTTATAATTCCCGAAAAACTTAAAAACTCGTTGAATAGCGAATCGTTAATTTGAAAATCAGCAATAAAATCTTCGGCTGTTACCTCATTAAAATCAACTCTATTCTGTTCTAAATACTCAAAAACAAAATAACTCGCAAAGCCACTTCTGGAAATATATTCTAAAGTTTCTTTTTCGATACTGGTATCTTTTGGCACAAAAATGTCAGGAATAATACCTCCCCCTCCGTAAACAATCTTTCCTTTTGGAGTCACAAATTTTAAAGAATCTGTTACTTTTATACTATCTATGGTCACCATTTCTCCGCTATAGTATCTATTTTCATAATCTTGATAATAAATATCGTTGCCCTCTCCGTAAGGTCTTTGTATGGACCTACCTGTTGGGGTGTAGTATTTAGCGATGGTTAATCGAACGGCACTGCCGTCTCCAAGAGCCATTTCTCTTTGCACGAGTCCTTTCCCAAAAGATCTTCTTCCTATAATTATTCCCCGATCATTGTCTTGTAACGCTCCAGCAATAATTTCGCTGGCAGATGCTGTATTTTGGTTAATAAGAATATATATATTTCCATCCTCGAAATCCCCTTTTCCGGTCGAATATGTTTTTTCTTCCTTTCCACTTTTATTTTTTGTTATTAAAATTAACTGATCTTCTTTCAAAAATTCATCAATCATTTTTTTGGCAGTAAAAACGTAACCTCCAGGATTATCTCTTAAATCTAAAACCAAGCCTGTAATTCCTTCTTTGATTAAATGATCCAAAGAAACTTTAAATTCATCGTAGGTTGTTTCGGAAAATCGATTTACCTTGATGTATCCTAATTTATCCTTAAGTTTGTAAGATGCGTCAATACTAGTTAGAGGAACTTCTTTTCTTAAAATATCAAAATCTAGTAACTCTTTTAATCCTTTTCTGTAAATGGTTAACGAAACCTTTGTATTTCTTTCTCCCTTTAAACGACTGGTTATACTATCTTTATCAATAGAGCTGCCAAAAATTTGTTGATCGTCAGCATATAACAAACGATCTCCAGCTAAGATCCCTGCTTGCTCTGCTGGACCATCAGGTATTGTTTTAATAACAGCTATGGTGTCTTTATATACATAAAATCGAATTCCTATACCCACGAAATTACCACGCATATCGTCTGCACTTTCTTGATACAGGTTTGCAGGAATATAAACGGAATGAGGATCTAAATTTTCAAGAATTCCATTAACAGTAATATCCACAATACTGTCCGTATTCACTTTATCAACATACTCGTAATCTATGTAATCAATTAAGCGATTGAGTTTGTCTTTTTTTGAATTAGAAGCAAATATTTTTTCCGAAGTATCAAAATTTAAAAGAGCCCCAAAAAAAATACCAACAACCATAGCAAATCCAAAGAGAAGAGGTACATATTTATTGGACAAATTCATTGGTTATTATAGCGTCGTTATATGGGTAACACGAACGCCTGCTTTTTTTAGAAATTCGACTCCAGAAGTATCTTTATATTCGTCTATGTAAACCAAACGTGTAATTCCTGCCTGGTGAATTAACTTACTACAACCTTGACAAGGAGACATGGTGATATATAGCGTTGCGCCCTGGCATGTCTGATTTGAGGAGGCTACCTTTAAAATAGCATTGGCCTCTGCGTGTAAAACGTACCATTTTGTATACCCTTCGTCATCCTCACAAATATTTTCGAATCCAGAAGGAGTCCCATTATAGCCGTCACTGATAATCATTTTATCTTTCACAATTAACGCCCCTACTTTTCTACGATCACAATAGGATAGTTGGCTCCATTCTAGGGCCATTTTTAGATAAGCTTTATCGTATTTTAATTGTTTTTCGGGTTTCATTTTATGAACAAGTGAGATTGCACTAGATTAGGAACGAATTTAAAAGGTTTCATACATAATTAAAATTTAAGAGCGTTAAATATTGTATAAATTAGAGTGGCCAAGTATTTTGGAGCATCGGTATAATGACTCCTATAACAATGGAGGAAATCACTAGTACCCAGTCACGTTTACTAAATCGGAATATGAATTGAAAAAGAAAATTCAATATCAATACTGCAGCGACTACAATAATTTGAGCAATTTCTACTCCTAGCGCAAATTCTAAAAGAGGTAAAATTTCATTACCTCCCGATATCATTTTAAAATAAGTTGCGAAGCCAAAGCCATGTATGAGTCCAAAAAATAGGGTAATGAAATAAAATAAACCTACTTTTTCACTACGGTTATTTTTGCCAGAAGTGCCTAAATTATATATTGCCGTAATTAAAATAGTTACCGGTATAAGAAACTCGATCCATTTACTGGAAACGGAAACCATATTAAAATTTGCTAGTAATAAAGATACTGTATGTCCTAGCGTAAATAAGGAAACCAAAATAATGATTCGTTTCCAATTACTAAAATTATAAGCTGCGACCAATACAATCAAAAAAAGTACATGGTCGTAAGCTTGCCAATCAAGTACGTGCGTCAAGCCCAATTTTAAATAAAGCAAAAATTCTGTCATACTAGGATTTTATTATTATATCTCAAAGATAGCAAATAAGAGTTAAATTTATTTCATGAATTACAGAACTCTCCGGCTTATTCTTTTCTTTATTAAACATTTTGTATTTTTGAGATATCATCATTAAAAAAATCAAATGGAAACATTACAATTAGTATTACAATCCGCAGTAGCCATATCGGTAGTCTATGTTTGGGTTTTTAGATATCACAATGTCTTGAAAGAGTTTGAACAGTTTGGTCTAGGTGATACCACTCGAAATTTGGTGGGAGCCACAAAAATATCGCTGGCTACACTTTTAGTAGCTGGAATTTGGTATGAATCATTAATATTTATCCCCGCTATTCTGATGGGCTTATTTATGGTTAGTGCTCAATATTTTCATTTTAAAATGAAGAATCCCTTTATCCAAAAACTTCCGTCTTTAGTACTTTTAATTTTTTGTCTAGCATTAGCCTATTTTAACTGTCCAAGTTAAATGGAACTAGTTAAAATTTGTGCGGTCGTTTCTAGTCTGTCTTTTATCTGTTATGTAATTTCTTATTTTGTATCTCCAAATATGAAAAAAGAATTTATACGTTATGGCCTACAAAAACTTGGCCTTTTCGTTATCATTCTGCAATTTATTGGTGCTCTTGGGTTAATTATAGGTTTTAAATATCCGCTTATTTTGTTATTTTCTTCGCTGGGTCTTTCCTTGCTTATGATGGCAGGCTTACTAGTTAGAATACAACTTAAAGATTCTCTTTGGGCTTCCTTTCCTGCCCTTTTTTTTATGCTATTGAATGCCTATATTTTTTTAAGGATGATCATTCAATAAAATTATAAATCAATGTCATTGTATTTTAAAGTCAGATAATTATAAAGAGTAAGTTGCTCATCAACCTCATAAAATATAAACTATTCTAAATATAAGAACCAAGTAAAATTTTGTATGATGGAAACTATTAAAAAAACAGAACTTTCACTATACATCGATGGAAGTAAAATTATATTTGAATACTATGGCAATATAAATAATGCAAAAAAAATAGTGCTTTTCTGTCATGGCTTTCCTGGATCAAGTAGGCTTGTTTTGTTAGGTAATAATTTAAAAAATAGTGCTATTTCGCTTGTAGAAATCAATTACCGGGGTGATAAAAAAAGTGAAGGGAAATTTAGTTTTTTAGGTTCTATAAAAGATATAAGAGCTGTTGCTAGTTATCTGAAAGAAAAATATAAAGTGCCACTTCATGCTTTGGGATATTCGATGGGCGGATTCTATGTAACCAATATCACAAATAAAGAACCCGATATTTTTGATCAAATAATTCTTTTAAATCCAGTGGTAGATACAATGTCATTGTTCTCGAGTAAATTATTAATGGATCAATTATGGGAACATGCAAAAAAAATTTTAAAACTAAAACCAACTGAGGACTATAAAGAGGAGATAAGCGAGGTTATTAGTAAACTTAATCCTTTAGGATTTGCAGAAAATCTTAAAGGCAAAATCACCATCATTCAATCAACAAAAGACGAAGTATTAGTACCCGAAATTGCAAAAAAGTTTTATTGTTTATTAAGGTGTGAAAAAAGCTATCAAGAGGTGGTAAATAAAATGCACGATTTAATGGGTGATGAAAAAGAGTTAATAGATGCAATTTTAGACACTTCCAACTGTAATAAGCATACAACAAGCTAATGATAAAACACTAATTATAGTCTTAGTTAAATGAAATCATCCAGATAGTAAGCTAAAACTTCATCTTGGTCAACATTATCAAATGCATTTGCTGTTTCATATTTGATTTCGCCCAACTCATTTTCAATCTTAACTTTTAAGTATATGTTATCACTGCTACTCAATGTGTTGTAACACTTTACGCTTACTTTAAAGATATGCAAAGTACTTATAGAACCCTTTATATTTTCAATCGTGAAATCAATCTTTGAATAAGCTAAGAGAGTTTACAGAAACCCATAAAAAACATAAACTACTGAGCTTATCATAACTCTTTTAGGCTTACTTTAAAGGCATACACAGTAGTTGTAGAACCACTTTATATTTTCACTCGGGAAAACTCTCTTCGAAAAACTCTCTTTTGTATTAAATTATTAGAATTATTTTTTTTTATAAATTTTAAAAAAAAACTATTCATCAATTGCTCTAGTAAAACTTAGCTCATCATTGAGTAGAAAAATAGTTTTCAAATCATTGTCTACATCCGTATCATTGATAAATAATTCTAATTCATCAGTCTCAGTTGAGGCTTCAATAGAAACCTTAATGGTTATGTCGTCTGCGATATTTGATAATTGTTCTAATAATTGTTGTGCTTTCATACTGCGGTTATTTCTTCATTAATTACTAAATAAATAAAATCTTCACCATCCTCTAGTGGATAATCATCCACCGCATCTTCATCTAAATTTATCTTTACATCCCCTTCAGAGTCTCCATATTCATCTGCATAATCATCAAAAAGACAAACATCATAATCCTGATATTGTTCTAGTATTTTTTTTAATTCACCAACTGTCATATTAATTATTTTTTAATTTTAAACTAAATATAATAAAATTATAAGAAACGGCTCAAATAAATTTCTGCTTCAGCACCTTCAAGTGGCTCTGTTTTAGATAGTTTATATACAGCCCTATAATCCTTTAAAGCCATTTCTTTTACTTTTTGTTTATCCAAATCATAACTTTTGTCTAGTGCTAATTTAATATACTTGTCAGCCAAGACTTTTACCTCGTTTATATGTTCTAATTGCATCCCCTTGTATTTCCTCTTTACATTAGAAAAGTAAGAGGGAATCCAATCTAGTCCAGTCATTTTTTTTACCGCAGGTGACGTAGGAGTTGAGATAAAATTATGAACAAAAACTCTTAAATCATTTGAAAATCTTTTTCTTATAATGCTTTCATTGCCAAAAATGAAGTTATTTCTCAATAACCACATATTAGTAAACAAAACGTCATTCTCATTATTTTTCCTTCTTTTATTATCCATACGCTATATTGGATTCATAGATTAACAAAGCGGAGAGTAAGAGTAGGTTTTCATTGATTAATTATTTTTAATTACAATATAAAAAAATATCCCCAAAAACAATAAATTATTTTTGAGGATAATTTGTACACAACGTACTCCAATTATCGAACTTTTTTTTGAAAGACCTTGAAAAGCTTAGAGAGTTTACAGAAACCTATAAAAAATATAAGCTACTCAATGTGTTGTAACACTTTACGCTTACTTTAAAGATATGCAAAGTACTTATAGAACCCTTTATATTTTCAATCGTGAAATCAATCTTTGAATAAGCCTCTATTATATCAAATTATTATTTTTTGTAAATTGGCTATGATAAAAAGTTAAATACTGTAAACATAAAAAAGGGAAAAGATGTCAGAAGAATATAAAGAATATCAATTATTTATTCAAAAAAAGTGTTTTATAACTGGTGAAGAATGGAATCAAGTTTCGTTATCTAAATTAGCAGAAGCAATTGTGAGTGGTGAAGATGATTATGAGGGTTTTATAGAAAACTCTGAAGCAGAATGGAGAGAGTCAGTCAGAGAGAATGGAGAGTATGGTCCAACAACTTTGATAGATTGTATTATAAATCCTGATGGGTCATCATTAGATGTTGATTTAAGTGAATTTTATCCTGAAGATTTTGAACCAAAAGAAGGTGATAAAAATATCGGAGAAATTGGAACTTTTTCAGAATTTAGATTTGTAACTGATAAAGGAAGTATGAGTAATTATACTATGGATTTAGAAAAAGAATTTGATTCAAAGTATTTAAGTCCTGTATTTAATGAGCATTCTTTTTGTGGGATTATTTCACATTATGAATATGACAATAAAGAAGCCTCTGACTCTGAGTGGTTTATTGAATCCGAAATAGAAGAATCGCGACCTTCAATGGGTGGAAGTATTTATCTTTTTTACAATAGCGAACAAGGGTTAAAGCAATTATGGGATTTTGATGAATTAAAAAAAGAAATGAATTCCGAAAATATTAATGTATTGGAATTGTCTGAAGTAGTTCAGTTTTTAGAGACAAAATATAAAAGACTGGATGAATCTGAAGAAGTATCAGAAGAAGAGGATGATGATAGTGGCTGGTGTGATAATTGCGATGGTGAAGGTAAAATTGGTCCTTTTCTTGATGAGGACTGTGATAAATGTAATGGTTCAGGAATGAGTGACCCCGTGTATCATTAATTCAACTTAAAAAAATTATCCCCAAAAACAATAAATTATTTTTGAGGATAATTTGTACTCAAGGCGGGAATCGAACCCGCACGCCGTGAAGCACTGGATTTTGAATCCAGCGTGTCTACCAATTCCACCACTTGAGCTGTGCTTGGCAAAAATAGACATTAATTAATAAATTTTAATAACTAATTCATTCATTTTTTGGTTACTTAGATTCTTTAATTTTACATTTGTTAACCAACAACAAATACTCAAAAAATAATGGACACTTCTTTTCCAGCATCTAAAATTTTTGCCTGTAAACAAAGTAAACAATTAGCAAAAAATATTGCAAATAAATATGGTGTCCCTCTTGGCAACGTTATTACTTCCGCCTATAGTGATGGAGAATTTCAACCCTCTTTTGAGGAGTCGATTCGAGGCGCACGTGTTTTTATTGTTGGTTCTACACATCCTAACAGTGACAATTTAATGGAAATGTTACTTATGCTCGATGCAGCAAAAAGATCTTCTGCTAAACATATCGCGGCCGTAATTCCTTATTTTGGATGGGCTCGTCAAGACAGAAAAGACAAACCTAGAGTGCCAATTGCTGCAAAATTAATTGCTAAAATGTTGGAAACTGCTGGAGCAACAAGAATCATCACCATGGATTTACATGCTGATCAAATTCAAGGTTTTTTTGAAAAACCAGTAGATCATCTTTTCGCGTCCACTATTTTCTTACCCTATCTACAATCCCTGAAACTAGATAATTTAACTATTGCATCTCCAGATATGGGAGGTTCTAAACGCGCCTATGCTTATTCAAAATTTTTAAAAAGTGATGTTGTTATTTGTTACAAACAACGTGAAAAAGCCAACGTAATATCTCATATGGAATTAATTGGTAATGTAGAAGGAAAAAATGTAGTGCTCGTGGACGATATGGTAGATACTGCAGGGACCTTGACCAAAGCAGCAGATTTAATGATGGAAAGAGGAGCTCTCAGTGTTAGAGCTGTTTGTACACATCCAATACTTTCAGGATTTGCCTACGACAAAATTGAAAATTCAAAATTAGAAGAACTTATTGTTACCGATTCTATTCCCTCTAAAAAGGAAAGTTCAAAAATTAAAATACTAAGTTGTGCTGACTTGTTTGCCGAAGTAATGACGAATGTCAACTCCAATAAATCAATCAGTACGAAGTTTTTAATGTAACTTTCAGAAAATCAGCAAGAATACTCCTTAAAAAAAAATATAATTTCTTTTCTATTTACTAGAAAAAACGCATATTTGCACCCGCCTAAATCCAATAGGAGGGCGATTATAAATTTAAAAACACAAAACAAAAAATGAAATCAATTACAATCAAAGGATCTCAAAGAGAAAGCGTGGGCAAAGTTGCTACTAAAGCCTTACGTAATGCTGGTCAGGTTCCTTGCGTAGTATACGGAGGAGACAAGGCTATTCACTTTTCAGCTGAAACATTAGCATTTAAAAATTTAGTATACACTCCAGATGTACACACAGTAGTAATTGCCTTAGAAGATGGTTCTAAAATAGATGCAATACTTCAAGACATTCAATTTCACCCGGTAACAGACCAAATCTTGCATATCGATTTTTATCAAATTTTTGATGATAAAGAAGTAAGTATGGAAATTCCAGTTCGTATTACAGGAAACGCTCCTGGAGTTCGTAATGGTGGTGTTTTACGTATCGTAAGACGTTCATTAAGAGTTAAAGCATTGCCAAAAGATCTTCCAGATTTTTTAAATGCCGATATTTCTACTATGAAAATTGGAGCTGTTCTTACTGTAGGAGATTTAAATGGTGAAGGATTTGTAATACTCCAAGATGACAGTAGAGTTGTTTGTCAAGTTAGAACATCTCGTGTTGCTGTTGAAGATGAAGAAGAAGAAGAAGAAGAAGGAGCTGAAGGAGCTGAAGGATCTGAAGGAGCTGATGCTGAAGGAGCTGCAACAGAAGCGCCAACAGAAGAATAAACCACTTCATAAAAATTTACTTAAAAAGCATTCCATTTATATGGGATGCTTTTTTTATTTTTACGGAAGTTAAATAATTTTATGTTTTCATTTTTAAGAAAACTTTACGGAAAAAATTCCAACAGAAAACTAACTGATGGTGACCCTATGAAAAAATTTCTAATTGTGGGTTTAGGAAATATTGGTCCTAAATATGCAAATACTAGACATAATATTGGTTTTAAAATTCTAGATTTTTTAGCGAAAAAAGCAGCACTCACTTTTGAAAGCAAAAAACTTGGTGATGTAGCTGTTTATAAATTAAAAGGAAGATCTTTTATTTTGTTAAAGCCAAGTACATTTATGAATTTAAGTGGAAAGGCAGTGCGATATTGGCTCGAAAAAGAAAAAATTCCAACAGCTAATTTATTGGTAGTAACCGACGATTTAAATCTGAAATTCGGAACTTTTAGAATCAAAACAAAAGGGAGTGATGGCGGACATAACGGACTCAAAGACACTCAGCTTATTTTAAACACCAATCAATACAATCGATTTCGTTTTGGAATTGGAGATGCTTTTTCTCAGGGTCGACAAGTGGACTATGTATTAGGAGAATGGATTAAAGAAGAAGAAGAGTTACTCCCGGAGCGATTGGAAAAAGCTGTAGAAGCCATCGTATCTTTTGGCTTGGCTGGTATCACCAATACAATGAATTCCTTTAACGGAAAATAATATGAAGGTTTATAATTCGATTGCTGCTTATAAAAAAACAAAGCCCTCTATTGTAACTATAGGGACCTTTGACGGGGTTCATGTGGGGCATCAAAAAATTTTAAAGCAACTTTATAAAACTGCTCTTACAAATGAATTGGAGTCTATTTTAGTTAGTTTTTTTCCTCACCCCAGAATGGTACTTCAAAAAGAATCTTCTCTAAAGCTTCTAAATACCATTGAAGAGCGAACGCAAATGATTGAAAAGACAGGAATTTCTAATTTAATCGTTCAGCCTTTTACAAGAAAGTTTTCCAGGTTATCCGCATTGGATTTTGTTAGAGATATTTTAGTAAATCAATTACATATTAAAAAAATTATTGTTGGCTATGACCATCAATTTGGCAGAAACAGAAATGCTACCATCGATGATTTAATAGAATTTGGAAAAACCTATGATTTTGAAGTTATTGAAATAACTGCCCAACAATTAGAAAATGTTTCCATAAGTTCCACAAAAATCAGGAACGCTTTAAATGAAGGAGCCGTTCAAACAGCTAACAACTATTTAGGATATCCATTCATGATTTCTGGTTTAGTTGTGAAGGGAAAAGGAATTGGAAAAACATTAGAATTTCCAACGGCTAATCTTCATTTAAAAGAAGATTATAAATTAATTCCCAAAAATGGAGTTTATTTAGTTCAATCAATAATTTCAGGAAAGGAAGTTTTTGGACTTACGAATATAGGTACCAATCCTACGGTTGGAGGAACTTATAAAACAATTGAGACTTATTTTTTAGATTATTCGAATGATCTTTATCAAAAGGAAATACAGTTAAATTTTATTAATAGAATTAGAGAAGAAAAAACTTTTGAGTCTAAAGATGCATTAAAAAAGGCGATTAAAAAAGATGAACTATTTGCTAGAAATTATTTAAAAATTAATGACTAAATTTCTTTTCAAACAAATTGACAATACAGGACTCAGTCTTTTTAGGGTTGTTTTTGGTTTGTTAATTACTTTGGAAGCTTTTGGTGCGATAGCAACTGGTTGGGTACGGCGAGTTTTTGTAGATCCAGACTTTACATTTAATTTTATTGGGTTTGACTTTTTGCAAGTCTTAATAGGAGAAGGTATGTATCTTTATTTTGTCCTGATGGGAATTCTCGGAATTTTTGTAATGCTTGGCTATAAATATAGAATAGCTATGTTTTCCTATGCAATTTTATGGACTACGGTTTATTTAATGCAAAAAACATCATATAACAATCATTATTATTTAATGGTCTTGTTGTGTTGGATTATGACATTTTTACCCGTGAATAGACGATATTCATTAGACGTGAAATTAAACCCATCATTAAAATCGATAGCTGTCTCACAATGGGTTAAGTGGATTCTAGTAATACAGGTAGGAATTGTTTTTATGTTCGGTTCGATTGCTAAATGGTATCCCGATTGGATATATGGAACTGCTCCCGGTGTATTGTTACAATCAAAAAGTCATTACTATTTGATTGGAGACCTCCTTCAGCAAAAATGGGCACATTATACCCTTGCATATTTTGGAATTATTTTTGATTTAATCGTAATTCCTATGCTATTGTATAAAAAAACGAGACTATTAGGCTTTTATCTTTCTTTATTTTTTCATCTATTTAATTCGATTGTATTTCAAGTAGGTATATTTCCATATATGTCTATCGCTTTTGCACTCTTCTTTTTTACTTCTGAAACCATTCAGAAAAGATTTAAGTTAAAAAAGGAAATTTATATTAAAAATGAATGGGTTTATCCCAAACACAACAAAAACATACCAATTGGTATATTTTTGTTATATTTTATAATTCAACTTGGATTGCCTCTAAGACATTGGGCTATAAAAGACGACGTATTATGGACTGAAGAAGGGCATCGAATGAGCTGGCGAATGATGTTGCGATCCAAAAAAGGAGTGCTTAAAATATATACTTTGAATCAAGAAACTGGAGAAAAAAGCAGGTACGACTACAAGAAAATGTTATCCTCAAAACAAAAAAGAGCAGTAGCTACAAAACCTGACTTAATGTGGCAGCTTGCTCAAAAAATTAAAGATCAAGAAAAAAAAGCAGGAAACGATGTTAAAGTATTCTTCAACTCAAAAGTGAGTGTTAATGGAGGCCCTTATTTTCAATTTACAAACGATACTATAGATATTGCTAGTCTTGATTGGAATCCTATAAAACATAGCAATTGGCTATTCTCTTCTCCAAAAGATTACCATCGTAAATAAGCAATAAAAACCTTAAATAAAAGTATCATTTTTGCTAAATTGCAAGCTAAATTAATTCGGTAAATGTTACAGGTAAACGAAATTCGAGAGAATAAAGAAAAATTCATCCAGGCGCTTTCAAAAAGAGGTTTTGATGCATCAATAATTTTCAGTGATGTTTTGCAAACAGATGAATTGCGAAAAGCTACACAAGCTAAACTCGATGAAACCCTAGCGCAATCCAATTCATTTTCTAAAGAAATTGGCCTACTGTATAAAAATGGTGAAGCACAAAAAGCAACTCTTTTAAAAGAAAAAACATCGCAATTGAAAGAGGAATCAAAAGAGCTCAACGAAACTTTAAATAATACCCTCGAAAAATTACAAAAACTTCTTTTTACAATTCCTAATGTTCCAAATGATTTAGTTCCGGCTGGAACTGATGAAAATGACAATGAAGAAATTTTTAAAGAAGGTGAAATTCCAAAACTAGTTGAAGGAGCTTTACCACATTGGGAGTTAGCAAAAAAATACGATTTAATAGATTTTGAACTAGGTGTGAAAATTACTGGAGCTGGCTTTCCAGTATACAAAGGCAAAGGAGCTAGATTACAACGTGCATTAATTGCTTATTTTTTAGACAAAAACACCCGTGCTGGTTATACAGAATATCAAGTGCCTCATCTAGTTAATGAGACTTCTGGTTATGGAACCGGACAGTTACCCGATAAAGAAGGCCAAATGTATCACGTAACCGGTGATAACTTGTATTTAATACCAACTGCCGAGGTCCCAGTTACCAATATATTTCGTGGAGATTTAAGAACACATTCTGAATTGCCCATTTTGTGTACAGGATACACTCCATGCTTTAGAAGAGAGGCAGGAAGTTACGGCGCGCACGTAAGAGGTCTAAATAGGTTGCACCAATTTGATAAAGTAGAAATTGTTAGAATAGAAAAACCAGAAAATTCTGATGCTGCGCTAACAGAAATGGTAGAGCACGTTAAAGATATTTTAAATGAATTAAAACTTCCTTATCGCATCTTAAAATTATGTGGAGGAGATTTAGGTTTTACTGCATCGCTTACCTACGATTTTGAAGTGTTCTCGACGGCTCAAGACCGTTGGTTAGAAATATCTTCTGTTTCCAATTTTGAAGCTTTTCAAGCGAATAGATTAAAGTTACGCTATAAAGACGAAAATGGTAAAAACAAACTGGTTCATACGCTCAACGGAAGCGCCTTAGCATTGCCAAGAGTATTGGCAGGAATACTTGAAAACTATCAAACTTCAGAAGGTATCAAAATTCCAGCTGTTTTAATACCCTATTGTGGTTTTGACATGATTAACTAAAAACTTTAAATCTTGCGCAAAATTATTTTCATCCTATTATTGTTACCATTAACAATTGCTTATGCGCAAAACGATTTGTTAGCCAAAAATTATTTGGAACAAGGAGAGTATGAAAAAGCGCTGTTGCTATACACAAAGCTCTATAAAAAAAACAAAAATTTTAATTATTTTAAAGCAATTATAACTTCAAATCAACAACTTGAAAAGTATAAAGAAGCTGAAAAAATAATCCTAAACAAACTGGATACTAAAAGAATAATTCCACAACTTTATGTTGAGTTAGGGTACAATTATTCTTTACAAAGAAACGATTCACTTGCAACTATCAATTATGATAAAGCGATTCTTTTTGTGAAGGAAACCGTTAAGTTTAATTATGGCCGAAGCGTAGGACAAGCTTTTGAAAAGTATAGCTTAATTGAAGAAGCTATAGCAACCTATACCATAGCGATGGAAGTATTCCCTGATAGTGATTTTAGTTATCAACTAGCAAAGTTATATGGAGAACAGGGAAATCTTGAAAAAATGTTCGATAGTTACTTAACTTTAATTAAAAAAAATCGGTCTTACTTGGGTGTTGCCAAACAAAATTTTAGTCAATATATTTCTGAGAATTCAACAGATGAGGGCAATGTTTTACTTCGTAAATCATTATTGCGAAAACTTCAAAAACAACCCGATGTATTATATAACGAATTATTAAGTTGGTTATTTGTACAACAAAAAGACTACAAAAAAGCATTTCTTCAAGAAAAAGCAATTTATAAGCGTATGGGAGATGATGACATGTCCGGTATTGCAGATATTGCCTACATCGCCACTAAAGACGAGGATTATGAAAACGCAACTCTAATCGTTAATTATTTACTAGAAAATGCTTCAACTCCAGAAGGTAAAATAGCAGGGCATCAATATTTAATGAAGATAAAACGTAAGACCTCCAAAAAAAAGGATTATCCTGAAATTGAAAAAGAATACCAGCGTCTTTTTAGCGAGTTTGGAGAAGGTAAAAAAACCTATCAATTACAATTAGATTTCAATTATTTTGAAGCCTTTAAAAATCAAAAAAAAGATTTTGCAATAGCCAATCTAAAAAGATTTTCAAAAGAACCCTTAACGCGTTATCAAAAAGCAAGAGTAAAAATGTTATTGGCTGATATTTTAGTATTTGACGAACGATTTAATGAAGCTTTAATTTATTATTCGCAGATTCAAAATGAGGTAAAAGGAGATTTGTTAGCTCAAGAAGCACGCTTTAAAGTAGCTAAAACGAGTTATTTCAAAGGGGATTTTAACTGGGCTCAAGTACAATTAGATGTTTTAAAAAAATCAGCTACACAATTAATTGCTAACGATGCCATGCATTTAAGCTTATTGATAAAAGATAATTCATTAGAAGATTCCACACAAACCGCTTTAAAACAATATGCCCGTGCCGATTTACTTGCTTTTCAAAATAAAAGAGCTGAAGCAATTTTAATTTTAGAGAACTTATTATTAAATCATAAGGGAGAGAAAATTGAAGATGAAGCGCTCTATAAATTAGGAGAATTTTACGAAGCCAAAGAAGAATATACTAAAGCTGTAAAAAAATATCGTACGTTAATTGAGTTTTACAGTGACGATATTTTAGCGGATGATGCTTATTACAGATTGGCAAAATTATTCGAAACAAAACTCAACCAATCTCAAAAAGCAAAAGAATATTATGAGTTGATAATTTTTAATTATCAGAATAGTATTTACTTTGTAGAGGCAAGAAAAAAATTTAGAATCTTAAGAGGAGACGAAATCGAATAAGTATGATTATATATAACGTTACCGTAAATATTGAAGATAGTATCCATGACGAATGGCTAAAATGGATTAAAAATCATATCCCACAGGTATTAGCAACTGGCAAATTTATAGATGCGAGACTTACTAAAGTATTAGTAGAAGAAGAAATGGGTGGTACTACTTATGCGGTACAATACAAAGCAAAATCTCGAGAAGCTCTGGATAGTTATTATAAAAATGATGCAGATAAATTAAAGCAAGAAGGTTTATTAAAATTTGCAGATAAGATGCTTGCATTTAGAACTGAGCTGGAAATTATAGATGAATATTCTGTTACTCACCATTAAAAATGGCTGTTAGAGCAAAAAAACATTTAGGTCAACATTTTCTTAAAGATGAAAATATTGCAAAAAAAATTGCAGATACTTTAACTCAGGAAAATTATAAGAATGTACTAGAGATTGGACCTGGAATGGGGGTGCTTACCAAATATTTAATAGATAAGGACTTGGATGTAATTGCCATGGAACTGGATCAAGAATCTGTAAATTATCTAAATGAGCATTATAAAAATAAGAACCTTAAAGTAATACCTGCCGATTTTTTAAAATTTGATTTAAGAAATTTTTTTAATGGAAAACCTTATGCTATTACTGGAAACTTTCCATATAATATTTCTACACAAATTGTATTTAAAACTTTAGAATGGCGAGATCAAATACCAGAATTTACTGGAATGTTTCAAAAAGAAGTTGCCAAACGTATTTGTGAAAATGAAGGGTCTAAAACCTATGGTATAATGTCCGTTTTGGTTCAAGCATTTTATGATGTCGAATATTTATTTACGGTCCCTCCATCAGTATTTAATCCTCCTCCAAAAGTAGATAGTGGAGTGCTTCGCCTTATAAGAAAAGAAAATTACACGCTCCCTTGTAATGAAAAAATGCTCTTTAAAGTTGTAAAAACTGCCTTCCAACAACGAAGAAAAACATTAAGAAACAGCTTAAAAGTCTTCAATCTTTCTGATAAATTGAAAGAAGATGCTATCTTTGGGCAGCGACCAGAACAACTTTCTGTTGCTGAATTTATAATGCTCACTCAAAAATTAGAGAACGATGCAATTTCAACTAACAACGGATTATCTTGAAAAAGTAGTCCAACTTATTGCAAACAAAGATAGAATTGCCCTAAGGCAGTTACTAAAAGACATCCATTTTGCTGATATTGCTGAACTGTTAGAAGAATTAAATTCAGAAGAAGCTACCTACCTTATTAAGTCTCTAGAAAGTGAAATAACTTCGGAGGCTTTAATGGAACTTGATGAAGATGATCGAGAAAAAATTCTGAATCGTCTTTCTCCTATTGAAATTGCCAAAGAAATTGAAGAAATGGACACTGACGATGCTGCCGATGTTGTAGCAGAACTTGATGATCATATTCAAAAAAAGGTAATCGAAAAAATTGAAGACGAAGAACATGCTTCTGATATTGTTGAACTGTTAAATTATGAGGAAGATACTGCTGGAGCTTTAATGGCAAAAGAATTAGTAAAAGTTAAAGAAACATGGACGGTAGCTAGTTGTGTACGAGAAATGAGAAGGCAAGCAGAAAATGTGACTCGTGTTCATTCCATTTATGTTACGGATAAAGATGATAAACTAAAAGGACGCTTATCGTTAAAAGATCTTTTAACCGCTTCTACTAAAACTCATATTAGCGATGTATATATCTCAAAAGTTGATTATGTGTCTGTGGATACGAAAGATGAGGAGGTTGCAAAAATTATGCAAAAATACGATCTAGAAGCAATCCCTGTAATCGATCAAAAAGGAGTGTTAGTTGGCAGAATCACTATTGATGATATTGTTGACTTTATCAAAGAAGAAGCAGAAAAAGATTACCAATTAGCAGCCGGTATCTCACAAGATGTTGAGGCTGATGATAATATCTATGAACTTACAAAAGCTCGTTTACCATGGTTGGTACTCGGCCTTTTTGGAGGCTTAGGGAGTGTATATATTTTACAAGGTTTTGATGAAGCTTTATCAAGCTATCCTATCTTATTTTTCTTTACTCCATTAATTGCTGCCATGGCAGGTAATGTTGGAGTGCAATCGAGTGCTATTATTGTGCAAGGTTTAGCAAACGATGTGGTTAAAGGGAGTATGTTTCATCGTTTAATAAAGGAAGTCGGTCTAGCATTGATCAATGGGAGTATTTTAGGTTTATTGGTGATTCTTTTTGGAGCATTTGTTGGGCAAGACTTTATCGTAAGCATAACGATAGCTTTATCGATGCTTTCAGTTATTATTATAGCTTCTCTAATTGGAACATTTGTCCCTATTATTTTAGACCGAAAAGGGATTGATCCTGCAATAGCAACTGGACCATTTATAACTACCAGTAACGATATATTTGGAATTTTCTTGTTTTTTTATATTGCAAAACTCATACTTGGTTTTTAAATGAAACCCTACTCAATAACTTTTAGGAATCTAATTTCTCGAAAATATGAAAATACTTCATCTCGATAAAAATCATCCTTTACTCATAAAACAACTAGCTGAGGCTGGATTTAAAAATGATGAAGATTACACTTCCTTAAAAGAGACAATTGAAAAAAAAATCGCTAATTATGACGGAATAGTTATAAGAAGCAGGTTCAAATGCGATCAAAAATTTATCGCTGCTGCTACAAATTTAAAGTTTATTGCACGAGTGGGTGCCGGATTAGAAAGTATTGATATTCCTTTTGCTGAATCTAAAGGAATTATTTTAATATCAGCACCTGAGGGAAATAGCAATGCAGTGGGCGAACATACTTTAGGGATGCTTCTTTCCTTATTTAATAAACTTAACAAAGCCGATCTTGAAGTTAAAAATGGTCTTTGGCTCCGTGAAGAAAATAGAGGGATGGAGTTGGATGGTAAAATTGTGGGGATCATAGGATATGGGAATATGGGGAAATCTTTTGCAAAAAAACTCAGGGGTTTTGATTGTGAAGTTTTATGCTACGATATAAAAAACAAAGTGGGAGATGAAAATGCAAAACAAGTTAGTTTAGATGAATTTCAGAAACGTGTAGAAGTTGTAAGCCTTCACACTCCTTGGACTAGGTTAACTCACCAATTAATTAACGCTGATTTTATAAAACAGTTTTCTAAACCTTTTTGGTTAATAAATACCGCAAGAGGGAAAAGTGTCGTTACCAAAGATTTGGTAACTGCAATAAAAAAAGGCGCTATTCTAGGAGCTGGACTCGATGTATTGGAATTTGAAAAAAGTTCTTTTGAATCAGTATTTGAGCATGATATGCCTTTAGAATTATCTGAATTACTATCAATGGAGCAAGTTATTTTAAGTCCGCACATTGCAGGTTGGACCATCGAAAGTAAAAAAAAATTAGCGCAAGTTATTGTAAATAAAATTATAGATAATTTTAACGGGAATCAATACGAATAGCAAATTCTTACTTCAGAAAAATGAGTACCTTTATTAAATATTTAAAAAAGTAATATGAGTGAAGAAAATAACAATTCGTTCGAAGCAGAGACAAAAAAAACTGCAAATGAGTTTAAAGAGAGTTGGAACCAAACAACAAATAATGGGGACAATAAAAAAATATTAGCTGGAGTTTTAGGCATATTTTTTGGTCAAATTGGTATCCACAAATTTATTCTAGGCTATAACAAAGAAGGTTTTATTCAAATTTTATTAACCATAATTACTTGTGGTATCGCTGGAATAATCGGCTTTATTGAGGGTATTATTTACCTTACTAAAAGTGATGAAGATTTTTATAATACCTATCAAGTTGAAAAACGACCTTGGTTTTAAAATATAGTATCTAAAATTCTTTTTAAATTTAACTCGATAGATTTTCTAACATTATCGAGGTCATTTTATCTAAAGAGGTTTCATTTTTCCAGGCCCAATCATTTTGAGCGGCAGTATCATCGATACTTTGCGGCCAAGAATCTGCTATTTTTTGTCTAAAATCAGGTGTATAACCTATTTCAAAATCAGGTAGTTTTTTTTGTATACTTGCAGCAATTTCAGAGGGATTAAAACTTAGTCCCGATAAATTGTAAGAGCTTCTTACCTTTATAGCTTCTTTTGGAGCCTCCATAATGCTCAAAGTTGCTCTAATGGCGTCATCAATAAACATCATTGGCAATGTAGTTTCTTGATTTAAAAAACAATTATATTTTTGATGTTTAACTGCCTTGTGATAAATATCTACTGCATAATCTGTTGTACCTCCACCCGGAGCAGTCTTATAACTAATTAAACCAGGATAACGAATACTTCTAACATCTAAATCGTATTTTTTATGATAATACTCACACCATCTTTCTCCTGTTTGTTTGCTGATACCATAAACCGTAGAAGGTTCCATAACGGTTTTTTGAGGTGTATGTTGTTTTGGAGTTGTTGGGCCAAAAACGGCAATACTTGAAGGCCAAAATATTTTTTTTACTTTTTGTTCCTTACCCAAATTTAACACGTTAAATAATGAAGTCATATTTAAATCCCAGGCTCGCATTGGAAATTTTTCGGCAGTCGCAGATAGCATCGCTGCTAATAAATATACTTCTGTAATTTCGTAACGAATAATTAAGTCTTCAGTAGCTATATAATCCATTGCATCTAAAATCTCGAAAGGCCCATCTGTGCTTAATGTTCCATCATCTTCTCTAATATCAGTTGCAATAACTTTAGAATTTCCATATTTTTTTCTCAAACACAAGGTTAACTCAGTTCCTATTTGACCGGAAGCTCCTATAATAAGTATTCTTTTTTTCAAAATATCTGTTTTGGAATCGTAAATATACGGATAATCTATACTTTCGTATTCATTTATTTCTAGTTTGATATGTGGATAGAACTCGTATATTTGTAGTAATACCAACTTTAATGAAGTATCTATTTTTATTTAGTCTTTTAATTTTTGCTTGCGGGAAATCGCCTGAAGAAACTACACAAAATTTATCAACTCAAACTTTAAATTTAAGCACTTACGGAGATCCTGAATTTTTAATCCCTACGTTGCCCGATAATGTTCGAGCAGAAGTAATTCAGTGGGGAGCTTTTGAAGATTTTGAGGAGCAAGCTAATACCATAAATGGAAATTCACTAGAAATTTTAAAAGAAAAATCTAATTTAATGGTTTCTCATGTAGATTCTATCTTTAAAAAAATACCAGATACTTTAAATACTCCAATAATATACTCAAGATTACTAGTCGTTAAAACTCGTACTTATTTATTGAATCAAGAGGTTAAAAAAATTCATCTAGATTCAACAAAGCTTGAAAATAAGCTTAACGAATTAAATATTTCAATTAAAAATTTATTTATTCAAATTGATGAAAAAATGGAAAAAGACCTAATTGATTTACAAAAATTCAACAGTGAAAAAAAATAGAATCATAAAAAAATTTATAATTACTTAAAACGTAATTAAGTCTTCCATATTTAATTCTTTCTTTACGATAATAGCATCTGTAACTATGAAGGGTTTTGGCATCATATAATCAGCTCGTTTATTGATTGTAAACTGTGGGTGATTTAGTAAATCATACGAGTATTCTAGCACGGTAAAAGAAACCTTCTGATTTTTAGAAACCTCATAAGAGACTACCAAACTATCTTTATCGGATACGTAATAACGCACTAACTCTTTGCTTTTAATTTTTTGAGCTGCATTTGTTAAGTTATTATTCAAGGGAAAAATTTCCCCATTAAATGAAAGAGACTTAAAATTTGCTTGATCTGCTGTATAAAGACTAATTTGATTTACAGCTCGCTGCGGGAATATTGTAAAAGAAACTTCTTTATATTGATTGATGACGGTATCCTTATGGAGTACTGTTTTAAAAATAGGAATATTTTTATTGGGGGCTATATTTGCAAACTGATACCCCTTAGCATACTTACTTCCCGAAGCATACGAAATATAACTAGAGGCTGGCTCTGGAGAGTCACCTAAATACTCCTTAGTCCAATCGTCCAATTCTTGATCGTAAGTTGCCCAATAGTTTTTATTATTATCTGCGTCATGGTAATAAACTAAACTATTTGGCTTTTGTCTGTTAGGAGAAAAATTACTTGATAAATGTGCTTTTATAAAAAATAGGCTTGCTACGATAATAAATAACATAGCCAGTACTTTTTTCAATTTGTAAAATCCAATAACTGGTAATAATATTCCAAATAAAAGAGCTGTAAACAAACAACTTCCTACCAACATTTTTAATCCTAAGCCTACTGGAAAAAATTGGACTAGTGGCGCGAATATAAATATAGCTATAGAACCAATGATCGTCAATAAAATCAAATTTGGACGATCTTTTCGTATCAATATCCATAAAGACAACAGCCCTAAAAAAACTGGGATAATAAAAAAAGCTGCTCCTTTCAAATAAATAGCTACTCCTATATTAATTAATAACCAAAAGATTAGCGGGGCTATCAACAAATTAGCAACATTTATTTTTTTTGAAAATTTATAGTAAATACCAAATAATACCCCGAGGGATAATAGTACAAAAAATGAAATATAAGTATGGCCATTATAAGTAAATCCGTGTTGTATTTCCTGATATTGTGGGTATATTAATAATATTAATTTCCAGCCATAAAACCCTAAAATACCACAAAAAATCATCGCTAATGTAAATGGGATAAAACCTTTAACAACTTCGTTTAGATTTAATACTCTTTTACGAAGTCCATAAATAATTAAAACAATAAATATTATAATCGCTACTAGTAGCATTGGAAACACCCACGTAAATGGGTAGCTGACTATTTTAAAAAAAGGAAGGTTAATATAAACATAATCATCCAAGGATTTTAATTGATTTAAATCTGAATCCCCAAAATAATGAACCAAAGGCAAAAGATATTCCCCTTGGTGCTGTAAGGTATTAACGTCTAGATTGTCATAAGTGTCATTTGCTGTGTGATAGTCATAATGATCATCTATAAACGCAAAAAAGAAACCATCAATATCCGCCCCCTCTCTGAGTACCGTAGAGTCAGTGTCATTCGGTAACATCTTGTAGATACTATACATTAGTGAGGAGGCGACTGGAAACTTTACATCTGCTTCCATAAATGCCTCAATTAAATTTTTATTACCTCCATTGGTCTCAACTATCATATTGCTGGGGCCACCACTACCTCTTGCTTCAAAATTTAAGGCAATTCCTACATTTTTTGCCCAAGGATGGTTGTTTACAAAAAGACGAGCTCCATCTAAACCAACCTCTTCCGCATCTGTGAATAGGACTACTATATCATTTTTTGGTTTCTTTCCACTTGCTTTGTATGCTCTAAGTGTTTCTAAAATAGTTACTACTCCACTGCCTGCATCACTAGCCCCATAAGAAGGAGTTAAAGCGCTGTCATAATGGGATAATAGCAATAAAGACTTTCCGTTTTCAGAACCTTTTATTTGAGCAATTATATTTTTTGGTTTGTCTAAACTCTTCCATTTCTGATTAATTACAAAGCCTTCTTGGACTTGAGTTTCTAGACCTAATTCTTCTAATTGACCAATTAAATAATTTCGAACTCTTGCATGCTCTTTTGTCCCAATATAATGAGGAGCTTTGGTAATTTCTTTAAGAGAAATCAGTGCTCTTTCTGTTGAAAATTTGGTCTCTGCTATTGAGCTTGGCGAACCTTTTTGAGGCATTAAGCTAAAAAAACTGTAATACACTAGACCGACTATTAAAAGAAAGGAAGCTACGGATTGCAAACTCTTCATAATTTAGTTTTTTATTGAATATTAATCAGTTAGTTAAAGTACTAATAAACTTATAATTGATAACTAATTTTCAAAAAATGTTAAAAAAAAACTGCTTGAGTAAGCTCAAGCAGTTTTTGAATTATTGTACTATTTTTAGTTGGAATTAACTACAATTTCGTCCAACTCGTAAGTTCCATCAAAATCTTCTTCACCGCTACCAGTATATTTAAACGCTAAATATCCTTTACCGGTGATACAATCCAAGCTGACATTACCTGAAGGGAACCAATCGCCATAAAAGTCATCATCTTTAACAATATAAGCTGCAGGAATAATTGACCAAGAAGCTGTCATAATATTCTCAGTAGTTCCATCCCAATCACTTGAGAATAAAAACTCTAACGTACTTCCGTCTGAAAAACTATTCGATGTTTTAAAGTTAACTGTTTCACCATCTTGAGCATCAAAATCAATCTCTGGCATAATTAACCAAGTAATTGAACTATCGTCATCTGAATTGTAAGATCCTATTGAAGCTGAAATTCCTAGAGATGGATTACCGTTCCCGCCATCATTAAAATAGGCTCTGTAATCTCTTGATCCTTCTTGAATATAATTAGTCCACCCGTTACCAGAAACAGATTCTCCTTCTTCTTGGCTTTCGAAAAATTCGCTAAAAATAATATTACTTCCAGTGCTTGTGGCTAAACCACAATCTACTTCTTGTGGGTCACAACGATCTATACTGTCAAAATTAATTTCTTCTGGTGAATTTAACACCATATTAAAAGTGTCACCAAAATAATTCAATGTTAATATTCCGTCTAAATAACCTCTACCTTGAGGTACTTCAACTGCTTTAAAATCTGAAAAAGTACTGGTACTTAGTATAACACTTAATCCTTCGGAACAACTCTCTAAATTTCGTTCCCCATCAAATTCATCTTCCGGCTCTGCTGCAAATGTTTTTCGGTTATCTCCTAAAGCATCATTTCTGTTAAATTGCACATCATTTAATCGAACATACATATTGGTTTTAGCTAAAGAAAAATCAGAAATATTTATTGGCATTGCCTCAATTGTTGCCAATTCAACCTCTCTAATGATCGTTTGATCCATCAAAGATTCTGCTATAGCTTCAACTTGTGTTCCATCTCTATAACCTAAAGATAAAACTCCTCCATTATAACCAACAGCTAATCCGTCTAATTTTACATATACTTTCCTACCAAATTCATAGGTCGTATAAAGTGGACTTACATTGATAAGCACCTTTACTCCTCTTGTAGGATTATTAGGTAAATCTTGTAACACTAACTCTTCATAAATATTTCCAGCCTCATCATTTGAGATTACATAACCTGAAATATATAAATTACTCTCCGTAAAACTCAGAATATCGTTACCATTAGTGTTTTGTTCTTGCTCAAGTAGTGAGTTCAAAGCATTAATACTAATAATTTCTCCATCAATAATTGGAGCAACAGGATCTGTATTTGGCACATCGTAGTCATCATCTTTTACACAAGACAAAACCACTGTCATTGCTAAAAAGAAGGCTACTATTTTATAATTTTTAATAGTTTTCATTGTTATAAATTTTATTTTTTAGTCGACGATAAATACGTCATTATTTTATTTATTAAAATCTTACGTAAACATTTACATAATAAGATGCTCCTGTTCCAAAGAAATAGCGAGATCCAAAAACAGATCCATTTTCACGAGATCGATCTTCTCTCAAATCTCTATAGTTTGATTTTCTACCTTGCTCAAATCCACCTGTAATATACTCTTGATCTAGTGCATTATTGATCGTTGCAAAAAATCCAACATAATATTGATTGATTTTCCAAGATTTACCTCCTACAATATTAACTAAAACATAGTCATCAAACTTTTCTTGCTTTAATAGCTCGTTGGCTACCTCTGGATCATAATCATTAAAAGGCTGGCCGTCAAAATCAGTAGTAAAATTATCTGACCTAGATAAATTGTTTACATCTACATAGGCATTTGAAAAATAGTTTGTTGTTAAACCAACCCACCAAAATTTTGGGTCTCTGTATTCGAACCCTATTTGATAAGCCCTCTCAGGGCCACCTGCAACATGATAATTTTTAAGTTTAGTTGTTCCATCTCCAAACGTTACAGGGCCATCTAAATCATCGCTAGTTATGTAGAGGTTAGGGTTGTTATTAAAGGTATATTGACCCATTGACGCTGCTCCTTTTAATTTTATAGTAGGAGTTACTTGTGCTTCAATTCCAAATTCAACACCAATGTGTTGTTTCCCTACATTAGTCATTACTTCTTGAATAAAAGCGTCTTGTTCTAGACCTAAACCGCCTAAATTTTCAGTAAAATAAAACCCTAAATCAGTTCCATCAGAAAAATTTGAATAAAAGCCGGTTAAACGAGCTTTTACAATTGGTGATCTATATATGTAACCGATATCAATATTCTGAATCTTTTCACTTTCTAAACCAATAGTCACGTTATTATTTTGACGAGCATTGGTAAAAGTATTTCTGATTGTTGGTGCCTTTGACAACGAACCTAAATTCACATCTATTAAATGTCTTCCTGTAATTTTATAGGTGGCTCCACCTTTAAAACTAAAATCTGTAAAACTTTGCTTTTCTCCTTTACCAAAAGATTCAGCTCCTTGATAGTTCCCGTTTTCAAACAAACCGTTTCTTTGATAATTGGTACTAGTAATTGAAGTTCCGAGATAAAAATCTACACGGTTATATTTAAATTGCGCTTGAGCAAATCCAGATAATACGTCTGCGTTAATTTCATAGTTATACTTATATCGATCTCCTACTTTCGCAATTCGATTTCTATTTCGTAAATCACTTTGTGCAACATCTCCAACAGTAATATCTACCTCTCCATCTTCACCTTCAGCAAAAAAGTCTACATCTAAAAATCCAGTACCTCCTAGTAGATCTTTTACTTCTGCAAAGTTTTCACTTTTTAGATTGCGATAATTAATACTAGCATTTAATAAAATATTATCTGAAATTTGAGTATCAAAAATTGTATTCACAGTCAACTGAGTGTCGTCAATTCTATCCTCTTGGATTGCGTAAATAGAATTTCCTCCTGTAGAAGTAGCGATAGCATTTGCTCTATAAAGCGATTCCCAATCTAACTGACCGTTATTTACAAATTCCTGTTGGGCTAAATACGCATTTTGAAAATCTCCTGGAGTTGGGTTAGGATCCTGTAAAAAATAACTCGGGAGTCTTTGATAATAATTCCCCAAAGGATTTCTTCCACCACCAATATATGCTTCCTGACCTTCAATTGTTACAAGACGTGTACCTCCTTGATCAACTCTAGTATTTCCAATACTTCCTGTTTGATACGAGGCATTTGTATTAAGGTTAGTTTTATCATTTATCTTCCAGTAATGATTTAACATAAATACTGGTTCTTTAATATTACGCACACGACTGTTTCTTATATTTCCGTCTTGATATCCCCAATTAGGATTGTATTGAATTCCTTTAAGATCTTTAACCTCCTGAGTTATTGCAGTTGAACGACCTCGTCGATTTGGGGTATAAAATGCAGTAAAATTAAGGCTGTGAGCATTATTTATTTTCTTCTCCACAGACGCAAAAAATGAATTTGCATCATACAAAGTACCGTCTATATAACCTTCATCACCAAAACGCCTTGAAGCTAAAAATGAATAGGCCCAACCGGTTTTTGATAAACCGCTATGATAAGATGCCATAATTCTTCCAGTATAACTTCTATTAGCAGCAGCATAAGAAACTCGACTACTTTTTCTGTATTTAGAGGCTCTCATTACCATATTGGTTGTTCCTGCTAAATCACCAAAAGTATAATCATTAGCTTTTAATCCCATCGAAAATTCTCGATTCCTTTGAACATCGTTAAGACCTCCCCAATCTCCCCATTGAGGACGACCGTTAAATTGTTTGTTCATTTCAATTCCATTGATTAAAACTTTACCATTAGCATTATCCAAACCACGAGGTCTAAAAAAAGTGGCGCTGAAATCGAATGCAGCAGCGCTTAAAAAGACATCTCTAGATGCCTGCAAAAGCCCTGAAACATTTGTAGCCGCTCCTCCAAGATCACCATCTAATTCATTGTCTGATAAATTGATTACTCCAATCTGAGATTCTAACTCGGTTAGATCTAAATCCATAATAATGGGATCTAGGTTAATGGTTTCTCCGTTTTGGATGGTAATAGGAATACTTTGAGTAATGTAATTTAGTTTACTTATGACAAGTATTTGTTCCCCTTGTGGGAGCGTGTTGCTTGTAATAAGAAACATTCCTTTTTCATCAGTTTGTGTATTGTAATCACTGGATAAAATTCGTATTTCTACGCCTGGAATTGCCTCGCTCGAATTAGTATCTACCACCCTTCCTTTTATGATTGCATCCTGAGCTAGTAAAGTAAAACTCATCAATGATACTACACATAAAGTGAAAATGATTTTTTTCATTCTAAATTTAGTTATTAGTTTATAATTAATTACTTACAAAACTACATTATTTCATTGAATTATTTACTTTTGACAATGATATAAATTAATTGACTTCAAATAACTATAATCAATGCACTTAATCAAAATTAAAGTATCCTTATTAATCGTATTAATTTTAACAATTACCACTGTCTTTTCTCAAGAAAAAGCCTATAAGGTCAATACGGTTGCCTTTTATAATCTTGAAAATTTATTTGATACAGAAAATGATCCCCTAACCTATGATGACGATAGAACTCCAGATGGTAAGGACCATTGGACTGAAGAAATCTATCAAGATAAATTAAAAAATATGGCCAAGGTCATGGCTGAAATTGGAGCTGAAGTTTCAGGGAACACACCTGCAATTATAGGAGTTTGTGAAACTGAAAACAGAAAAGTATTAGAAGATTTAGTTAATCAAGAAACTTTAATTAAACAAGATTACGGAATTATTCAGTTTGATTCACCTGATAGAAGAGGAATTGATGTCGCATTATTATACAAGAAAAAATTATTCACCCCAACACATTACAAAGCCAAAGAACTTTTGATTTATGATGATAATGATAAGTCAAAAAGGGTTTTTACTCGAGATCAGTTAGTTGTAAGCGGCATGTTAGATGGAGAAAAAATTCATCTAATCGTAAATCATTGGCCCTCCAGAAGTGGCGGCGAAAAAAGGAGTAGGTCAAAAAGGATTAAAGCCGCAAAATTAAATAGACAAATTATTGATTCTATCTTTAGTGATGATCCCTATGCTAAAATTATTACTATGGGTGATTTGAATGACGACCCTACAAACCCAAGTGTAAAAGATCATCTAAACGCAAAAAGGAAAGTAAGCAACCTGGATATAAAAGAATTATACAATCCAATGGAAGATCTAGCCAAACAAGGTTATGGATCCCTTGCTTACAGAGATAGTTGGAATTTGTTTGATCAAATAATAATATCTACTGAATTAACTAAAAAGGATTTTTCAAGTTACCGTTTTTACAAGGCTGGAATTTATAATGAAACCTACTTAGTAAATGCTCATGGACGATATAAGGGGTATCCCTATCGAAGCTTTGCTAGCGGATCCTATACAGGAGGTTATAGCGATCATTTTCCTGTCTACATTTATTTGATAAAAGAAAAATAATCTCAGTTATTAAAAAAGCCTCCAATTAAATCGGAGGCTTTTGTTTCGTAAAACTCATTGTGTGTTTTAACATAGAATTTAACTTATTTTCTGGCTTTTCTGTTTGCAATAAAACTTCTTACAAAATAAACCATTGAAAAAGTAGAAGTCCCAATCATTAATAAAACTCTTAAAAGCCCCAATCCTCCTTGATTAAATGATTTAGGTAATCTCATTCCAACTAAAGCAATTAAGATTAATAATGTTAAAAGAACGGCTATGTGAGCAACTACTTTATTTTCTTTTCTTACCCCAGAAGAACAAAGTATTAATGCAGCACCAAAACCTACTGGGATGAGTGCAGTTGGCGAAATTACTTCAAGGTATCCCCATAAACCAATTGCGATTAAACATACAGAATTTATTAAGTTAGCTTTTGTTGAATTCATAATATCGTGTTTTTTATTAATTAATATTGAAATTAAAAATACAAGAATAATTAATTAAAATAGTCTTATTCTTGTAAACTGTGTAAATTATTTGAATCAATTTTTATATATGATTACAAAAAACGCTCTGAATTTCAGAGCGTTTTTTGAATACTTATGAAAGTATCGTACTAAAATTCGTAGCGCATAGAAGCGTTGAAAGTTCTTCCTCCAGTTGTAAAATAACCGAATCTATCCGTTTGTTGAATAGCAACTTTATCAAAGACATTAAACATATTCGCTCTAAAAGTCATTTTATTACTATTCCCTAAACTAAATCTGTAGGTAATACCTGCATTGGTTAATGCATAACTTCCAAGCTGAGCACCCGTGTAATCGTCTATGGAAGTATTTTCATTGGTAAATTCGTAATGATTATCTCTATACTTAATACGAGCATCAATACTTAGTCCTGAAGTAATCTTTGCATCAAATCCCATACCTGCAGTAAATTGTGGTGCAGTCGATACTTTAATCCCGTCACGGTTAACGGTACTTGTTTCACCAATTTGTTCATTAGTTTCTGCATTGTAGGTAGAAACTACAGCTTCACCTTTATAAGTCCAAGAACCCGCAGAAATAAAACCTTTGAAGGATAACCAGTCAGTAGCTCTGTAACGTACGTCTAATTCAGCACCTGAATGATATTGTGTAATTCCTCGTTGTAGCGTAGTAGTGTCAAAATCATCTGTATCATCGTCTGGAGTCCCATTATCATCTTGTCCAAAACTAGATAATGTTCTATCGGTCCAATTGGTTACATAGGCATTAAAATTCGCTCTAAAATTATTCATTTTAAATCGATAACCCGCTTCAAAACTAGTGATGTTTTCGTTTTCTACTGCAGGTGAAACCAGTTCCGTAATAAAACCTGTATTTCTATTAAAAATATTGTCTAAATAAGGTTGTCTTGAGTTATATCCAGCGTTAAAGAAAATAGTATTTCCTTCAGCCATAGTTAAAGAAACTCCCCCTTTTACATTGTATCCTGTTTTGCTTGTTTTCTCAGATTTTGCAGGCTTATATCGATCTTCTCTTTCATAAGACTGATTAGATACACCCCCTTGCGCAAAAATAGAAAACATATCGTTTGCATACTCTACTTGTCCAAAAACACCTTGATAATTTATTGTTTCTGAATTATCGTAAGCAATTCTATCTTCTTCTGGAGCAAAATCAAATAACGCAGCCCATGGAGTAGCGTCATATGAATTAGTTACAACGTAATCATCTGGTAAATTATCTCCACTATCGTTTGTCCATCCTGATAATCCATAAAAGTCAGCGATTTGTCTAAAATGATCTCCAGTATAAGTTCTTACATCTACACCAGCACTAGCTGTAAAATTATCAGAAAAGTCGTGCGTTAAGTTGGATAACAATCCATACCAAGCATGGTTATTCATAGAAGCTCTTCTAATATAACCAGCTCCATTTTCAGCTCCATAATCCCCACCAATACCTACTAAAGCGTTAGCTTCTTCAATTGCAGGATAATCAAGTTGCCCAAATAAGGGGCCATCACCATCCGGATCTTCAGTTCTAATTCTACCGTTACCTCTAGGTCCTGTTCCTCCACCACGTCCCCATGATGCGTATGCTACAGTGGATAATTCAGTTTTATCAGAAATATTAAAATCCCAGTTTAAATTAGCAACCGGTTTGTGATAAAAATTTTGTCTTTCTGACGAAATATCGGTTCCATCTTCATTAAGGTAACCCCAGTGTTGGTTAAATTTTGGATCTGCTGCAATTCTCTCCAAAGATTGAGACCACTGGTTTCCGTGTAATTGAGGAGCACCTGTTATTAAAAAGTTGAAATTATGTTTTTCGTTTGGTTTGTATCCAACAGCAAAGTAATAAGTTTGTCCTTGACCATAAGTACCTTTAGCCCATTTCCTGTGTGCTTGCCAATGATCTAGTAACACAGAAAAAGCCCATCCTTTTTCATTCCTACCAGAATCGTATCCAACAGTTCCTTTAAAGTAGCTGTCATTTGCTCCTGTAAAACGAGCAAATCCACCTTGTTTTTTATCTGCAGCTTTCATTACAATATTAGTGGTTCCCCCAACAGAAGGAATCGCTAATTTAGAAGCACCTAAACCTCTTTGAATTTGAACAGTTGTTGCAATATCTGCAATACCCGCCCAGTTAGACCAATAAACCTTACCATCTTCCATACTGTTCACAGGTTGTCCATTTAACAATATAGCAATATTAGTTTGGTCAAACCCTCTTAAGAAAAATTGAGAGTCTCCAAATCCATTATTCCCTGTAACTGTTGCAGAAGGTGTAAATGCCATAGATTCCGTTAAATCTAAATTTCCTCCTCCTTTTAATTGAATTTCTTCAGCAGAAATTGTTGATACTGCTATGGGAGTTTTTCTTCCTGCAGCTAAATCGATAATCCCAGAACCTACTACCAATACCTCAGCTAATGCGTCGGCATCAGGTGCTAAAGAAACTGTACCTAAATTAGCACTTCCGTTAGAAAGCGAATAGGATATTGTTTGAGAGGAATATCCCAAGTATGAAATTGTAATATTCCCACTAGCGCCATCTACGGCAAGAGAAAAGTTTCCGTCAAAATCTGCAATGGCCCCGTTGTCAGTTCCATCTTCAACAATTGTTGCTCCTGAAAGAGGACCTCCTAAATCGCTGTCATTAATTGTTCCTGTAACAGTCCCTTGTGCAAATGAAATAACACTTACTAACAAAAAGGACATTACTAAATAAAGAGTAATTTTTTTCATCATTTAAAATTGTTTTGAGTTGATACAAATTTACATATTCAATTTGTTTTTTTTATTATTTTAATATAAATAAAAAATCAAATTTTTTCAATAATTTGCTTAGGTAATTATAGTAAATATCTGAATATATATGAGTTATTTCAGTAGTTTTTTATTAACAAAATTTTAAGCTTTAAAAAATTAAAAAACAAGTTTAGTTAATTGTTGTTTTAAAGGAGCGATGTGATCAAAATAAGAATTTTGATATTTTTTATGTAAGGGTTCTGAAGGAGGCAAATCTTGTTTAAAAGGATCTACTTGTTTTCCATTTTTCCAAAAACGATAGCAAACGTGCGGACCACTTGTATTACCTGTCATTCCAACCCATCCAATTACGTCTCCTTGTTTTACTCGTTTTCCCGTTTTTACATTTCTCCTTTTCATGTGTAGATACTGAGTTTCGTAGGTGCTATTATGTCTAATTTTTACATAATTACCGTTACCTCCTCTTTTTTCTGACTTTGTAACAATTCCGTCTGCGGTAGCTAAAATCGGAGTGCCAGTTGGCGCTGCAAAATCAGTACCTTTGTGAGGTCTAACCCTATTTCCATATAACCTAATTTTTCTTTTTAAATTATATCTAGAGGATATTCTACTAAATTTAACAGGCGCTTTTAAAAAAGCTCTTCTTAAATTATTTGCCTTATCATCATAGTAATCTTTGATGCCTAAAACAGAATCTCCTATAAATCCAAAAGCGTAAAGAGGTTTACCTCGATGTTCAAACATAGCAGCTTTTATTTCTCCTAGGCCAGCTGGAATTGTATCATTGATGTATTTTTGTGTGTAAACTACTTTAAATCTATCTCCGGGCTGTAACCTAAAAAAGTCAATGGTCCAAGCGTAAATATTTGCTAACTGATCGGTCATATTTGGACTTAATCTTTGTGCCTCCATTGTTTGAGACAGAGAACTAGTTATGACTCCTTTTGCTGATTTTTCGATATAAGTAACTGCTTTTTTATCATTGAAACTAGATACGCAGTCTCTTAAGTCGATCACTGCAAAATCAATTTTATTTTTTTCATAAATAAAAAGTTGTGTTTTCCCAATACTATCTTTTGAATTTAATAAAACGTAGGGATTACCCACTTTTACTCTTCTTACGTCAAAACTATCTTTTATTTTTGAAACCACTCCATAAATTTCTCCTTGCGAAACATGATTTTCGTCTAAAATAGCCCCGAAAGTATCCCCCGACCTGATAGTATCTCTAACAACATTGAATTCGTTAAAATCATAACCATATTCAAAATTCGCCTTAACAACTTTCTTTATTAGTGTAGTTTCATCTGTTCTTTTTTGAGAACAAGAAAAAAACTGTAAAGAAACTAGGAGAAATAGAAAAAAATTTTTCAATACAGATGATTTTTTAAAGATTAGTTCCCCAGTCATTTAACTCTTTTTCGGACCATAAATCTGGAAAAAATATTCTTTTTTGATATTTTGGATGCATGTATTTTTTCCAGTCACTACCTCCAGTTGCTTCAATTTCTTTCCCTGATGATTTATCACCAGAAATATAGTGATTAGCTGCATTATAATGTGCCATTACCCAAGTAATATTTACAGTATGATCGTAGTGTCTCATCGCTTTAATTAATTTTTTATCTTGCTGTACTTCTTTTGGTAATTCCTTGAATTTTGCATATAAATTTATAGTATTATACTCTTTTGTAAAAGCAATAAATTCATTTTTGTATTTTTCTTCAAAGGCTGATAGCAGATATGATTTTTTTCCAGTCTTATAATCTTTACCAGCAGCTTGCCAATACAAATGATTTAGAGCATGTTCATAGGGAGTATTCCGGTCTATGGTCTCTCTGAATCTTGCATCTATTAAATTAATTAAATCTGTAGAAGCAAATTCAATTTTCCGATATTGAGCACTTTGAAAACCACTCGCAGGAGTTAACGTATTTCTAAATTTCAAATACTGATCCACTTCCATTCCGTCTTGCATTATAGAAAAAGAGGAGGTAAGCATATCAAAATACCTGCTTATCCGCATTAGTCGTGAGGAGAAAAATTCAGCAGTTAACATTTTATGATGTGCAACTTGTTCGATCTCCCAAAGTATCATTTTAAATAATAACTCATTTACTTGATGATACATAATAAATACCATCTCATCAGGTAATGTAGTTCTTTGAAGTTGCAAATTTAATAAAGCGTCTGTTTTTATATAATCCCAATAGGTTATTGGTTCGCTATAAAGTAACCCCTCTAAGTGAGTATCTAAATCTTGACCTATATCATTAAATTTATTTTCTAACTGATGTATTAATTTATCTCTATTTGATTGAGTTGCCATAATTTATTCTACAAATATTTTAAACGAATTATTTAATTTTTTAAACTCTATTAAAGAGGCCTTTAAAGATCCTACTGCTAAATCTGCTTTAATTAACAGTGGTATTTTATTGTCATCATCACTAACCCAAATCGTAAGACTTTCTTTTTCATTAAAAACTCTACCAGACTCAACATAGGGTCTAAAAACTAAGCAGGAGACTTTTCCAAATTCGGTATCTAAAACTTCTTTACGCAAATATTTGAGTTTGAATTTATAATTTTCACTATCAAAAAACATATCTAAGTCAAACTCATCGTTCTCCTTCAAAGAGTGGGTGTCTAGATTATTACGTAAATAATAAAAAGAAGAAACCATATCTTGTGCCTGACTCGGGAAAGGAACTATTTTCTTATTATCATTAATAAAGTCAACAATAGTAGCCATTTTAGAAGACTGATTAAAATCGATCTGAATCTCTTTTTTATAACCTCCTTCATTGATGTTCCTTACAAATCTTACGGGAAGGTCTTTGTCTTTTAAAACATAAGACTGATAATGATCTTCCACTTTAAAAAACCAACTGGTCATCCCTGTAGTTTCTCCAAACCCAATGATATGAAAAACTTCTTGATCGTTTAATAGCTCACTTTTAACCTCAAGAGTTGCTTGTCCCGCAGTAATTAAACCATAATGTATCCTGAACTTAAGCCATTCTCCAGCTTCATATGCGTTGTTTTGACAAAAGCAAAACGAACTAAAAAAAAATATTATCAGAATATTTAAATACTTCATTTTACTATTAGATTACTTTTAAAGATAAATCCTATATAATTAAAGAGTTCCCCTGTTTGCTTGTTCTCTTTCAATAGATTCAAATAATGCTTTAAAATTACCTGCACCAAACCCTTGAGCTCCCATCCTTTGAATAATCTCAAAAAATAAAGTAGGCCTATCTTCTACTGGTTTTGTGAATATTTGTAACAAATAACCTTCTTCATCAGCATCTACGAGTATCGAAAATTTTTGTAGCTCTCTAATATCCTCTTTCATCATTTCCATGTGTACGCCTAGTCTGCTCGGAATTTCATCGTAGTAAGCTTGGGGTGGCGCTGGTAAAAATTCTACTCCTCTAGCTTTAAGTTGAGCAACCGTTTGAACAATATCATCTGTAGTGACAGCTATATGCTGAACTCCCGAATCTTCATAAAAATCTAAATATTCTTCAATTTGTGATTTTTTTGCAGCTTTTGCAGGTTCATTAATTGGAAATTTTATTCTACCATTTCCATTACTCATTACCTTACTCATTAAAGCAGAGTATTCTGTATGTATTTGTTTATCATCAAAAGACAAAAAGTTAACAAATCCCATAACATCTTCATACCATTTAACCCATTTATTCATTTCTCCCCAACCAACATTTCCAACCATATGATCAATGTATTTTAAACCTACCGATTCCGGATTATAATCTGACTTCAAGGGAACAAAACCTGGTAAAAAATTACCTTTATAATTTTTACGCTCAACAAACATATGAACCGTTTCACCATAGGTATAAATACCAGCTCTTACAACTTCGCCAAACTCATCTTTTTCCACAAAAGGTTCCATGTAAGGTTTAGCTCCCCTACTTGTTGTTTCTTCGTAAGCTTTTCGAGCGTCATCTACCCACAAAGCAATCACTTTAACTCCGTCTCCATGTTTAACTAAATGATCGTTAATAGGGGATTTACTATTAAGAGGCGTTGTTAATATTAAAACTATTTTATCTTGCTTTAAAGCATAACTCACACTGTCTTTAGAACCAGTTTCAAGCCCTTTGTATGCATAGGATTGAAATCCAAAAGCTGTTTTATAAAAATGCGCAGATTGTTTAGCGTTACCAACATAAAATTCAACATAATCTGTTCCTAATAAAGGTAAGAAATCTTGCGCTCCTTCAAATATTTTTTCTAAACCGTAATCAACCGATTTGATTTTTTTATCACTCATACATATTGTTTTTTTTCTTAAATATACCTTACTTAATCCAAGATTTATAATAATCGTCTACTTCTAATTTTAAGGCTTCTTCAGTAATCATAAGCGGCTTAAAAGGATCAATCATCACCGCTAATTCTTCCGTTGCTTTTTTACCTACACTCCTTTCAATCGCGCCAGGGTGAGGCCCATGAGGAATTCCTCCCGGATGTAATGTAATCTGTCCTTTTTCAATATTATTTCTACTCATAAAATCTCCATCAACATAATACAACAACTCTTCTGAGTCAATATTTGAATGATGATAAGGTGAAGGTATAGATTTTGGATGGTAATCATACATTCTAGGCACAAAAGAACACACTACAAAACCGGATGCTTCCCATTGCTGGTGAATAGGAGGAGGCATATGAATTCTACCTGTAATGGGCTCAAAGTCGTGAATTGAAAAAGCATACGGATAGTGAAAACCATCCCAACCAATAACATCGAAAGGGTGGTTTGAATGAGTGTATTCCCACATTACACCTTGTTTTTTTGATAGTATTTTAAATTCACCTTTTTCATCATGTGTTTTAAGATCTTTAGGCAATCTAAAGTCTCTTTCACAAAATGGGGAATGTTCTAAAAATTGACCGAAATTATTTCTGTATCTTTTAGGACTTACTATCGGGCTAAACGACTCAATATACAATAGTTTGTTCTCTTCTGTTTCAAAGTCAATTCGATACGTAGTTCCTCTTGGTATGATTAGATAGTCTCCATATTTAAATTCAATATTTCCATACATTGTTTTTAAGATTCCTGAACCCATATGAATAAATAACATTTCATCAGCATCTGAATTTCTATAAAAATAATTTTTAGAAAATCCCATTGGAGCCGCTAAGCCGATATGTAAATCATTATTTGCAAATAATGTTTTTCTACTTGACAAATAATCCTTTTCAGGGCTTAATGAAAACCCTTTAAAACTAAGTGCCTTCATGTTTTTATCAATGGCAATTTTTGGGCTTACATCTTCACCTCTCTTAACTTCAGAAACAACAGTTGGTGGATATAAATGATAAATTAGAGAAGACATTCCTGCAAACCCTGCTGTGCCAAATAGTTCTTCTTGGTATAAGGATCCGTCGGGTTTTTCGAAGGTAGTATGTCTTTTAGGTGGTATTTTACCGAGCTTATGGTAACGTGGCATAATTTTTTTATTAAATGGTTAAACTTAATTAATTGAAAATTATTAAATGCCTATTCTGGGTTTCTTTTATTTAGAAACTTGATATCAAGAAGGGTATATTTCCAACGACGAGTAGTCATAATACAAATATCGTAAAAAAATTATTGTTTTTAGATGAAGAAAAGTAAAACCTACATATATATGACTATCCTATCAAAACCGGTAGCCTACACTCACATACCAAACGCTTTTCTCTATTTCTGGGGAATATGAATATTTAATTTCAACTGGACCTAAAAAAGTATCCGCTCCAAAACCTAAAGCATATCCAGAATAATCAACTGCATCAACCCATTTATTGTCCTCAAATAAATTATCTCCAACATTTGCAATATTTGCGGAAGTGATTAGGTGTAGTTTTTTGTAAAAATTATAATCAAAAGTTATGGTTGCCTTTAAAAATGTATCTCCTCGAAGATTCAAATCTTTATACCCATACAAAGAAACTAAATTACTACTCTCCTTATAACCATAACCTCCGACAAAGAAATCAAAGGATTTTGTTGAGTCACCTCCAATATTAACCCCAGCCTCTGACTCAACTAATAGAGAAAGGTTTTTTATGATGGTCTTAGCGTAACCTATTCTAGCTCTCCCTATTGAAAATTCATTAAAATTTTCGTTCATTCCATTTGCATAAAAATAAAAATTAAAATTACCCTTAAAATAAAAACCCTTTGTTGGAAAAATTTTATGGTCGAACGAATCATAAATAACATATCCAAAAGTTCCAAAATAATTGGTGTCGTCAAAAATCGTTCTAGGTTCATTGTTTTGGTCGATGCCAATTGTTTTTGATAAATATTTTTTCCATTTATGTTCAATTCCAGCACCAATTAAAAAGGTTCTTTTTAAGAAAGATTGTAGGTATATTTGATTCGTTAGTTCTGCATATTGAAAATTTAAACTATTAATATCAGAATCAGTCATATCAATTGCTCTAATAAAATCTAAATTTACGTTTTCTTCAAACGTATTGTAATTTGAATTTAAACCTATACTCCAATAATAACCTTTATCAATAAAATAATCAAAGTTATACCTTAGATTGTCTCCTATAATAAAATCAAAAGAGGTAATGTCGTTATTAGACAATAGTCTTTTATGAGTATAGTTTAACAGTACAGCTGTCTTATATAAATCATCGTAGTGAGCGCTCAATCGAAAGGAAGATTTATTTTCACTCTCTACCACATCAAATTTAATGATAAGCCCTCCTTTTTTATCATTAACAAAACGATAATTAATTTTTTGAAAATTATTAGTCGCTGATAGGTTATTAACCCCCTCGCTAAAAGCTCTATAGGAGGTTATCGATGGAATTCTTAATTTTAATTTTCCTAAAATATAGGAACGAGTATAGTGGTAATTACCCTCTATTTGGATACCGCTAATTAATAAAGAATCGCTGAAATTAATAGTCTCTTTTTTTCTTAAAATCCTTTTTTGTCTGGAAGCAAGTTCAAATAATTGGTTCTTAACTGATAATGCCTCTTTAGTTCCAGCATCCATAATTTCTAATTTTTCATTAAAAGAGACTACTGAAAAATCTGTAATGTTTGGGCGAATATAAATATCCGTATCATTTCTCTTATCTATCATCGCCTCTATTGCACTATAATTACCAACTTGCCCTAATATTTCTATAGCATTTTTTAGTTTATTTCTTGTTTTTAAAGTATCCTGTACATCAATTCCAATAACAATATCAGCTCCCATCGATCTTACTTTTTCAATGGGATAATTATTAGTAACACCTCCATCTACATAAATTGAATCTCCAATTTTTACAGGATTAAATAGTGTTGGCAAGGCACTACTCGCAGCAACAGCTGCTGGCAAATAACCCTTATTTAATATGGTTTCTTTCCCTGATTCAATATTCGTTGCAATACAGAAAAAAGGAATTGGTAAGTCATTAAAATTATCGACATCATTTACATGAGAAGTAAGTTTCGAAAATAAGTTATACATATTTTGACCCTTAGATATCGAGGTGGGTAGCGAAATTTTAAAATTCTGAAAAGGGAGATTCATCGCATACCTTTCAGATTCATTTTTTTCAAAAAAAGTTTTTGCACTTCTAGGAATTTCATCTTGAATCAATTGAGAGAAATTTACTGCTCTAAATATTGAGTCTATTTGAATTGCTGAATATCCTGTGGCGTATAACCCTCCGATAATTGCTCCGGTACTTGTGCCTCCAATATAGTCTATACGAACACCTGTTTCTTCAATAATTTTTAAAGCACCTATATGAGCCATCCCTTTAGCTCCACCGCCACTTAATACCAATCCAACTTTAACATCTCCTTTAGAAAAATCTTCTTGAGAAAACACAATTCCAGATGCTAATATGATTGTTACTAATAATAAAAATTTCACTGAGACTAGTTATGATATCCTAATAAGTAAAGATAAACTCTAAATTGTTACATTTTATTTAAAATGGTTGATTATTTTTTGAGCTTTACTTGGGCCAACTGCCCTAGAGAGGTCATCAAAACTTGCTGTTTGTAATCTTTTCAAACTTTTAAATATTTTTAATAACTCAATTATTGTTTTCTCTCCAATTCCTTCGATGTCTAACAATGTTGTGTTTAACGCTTCTTTACTCCTTTTATTTCTATGAAAAGTAATACCAAATCTATGCGCTTCATTTCTTAATTGTTGTATAATTTTTAAGGTTTCCGATTTTTTATCAAGGTATAAAGGAATGGGATCTTCAGGATAAAATAATTCCTCTAATCTTTTCGCAATACCTATGATTGCAATTTTTCCTCTTAGCTCAAGTTTATCAAGACTTTTTAAGGAAGAAGACAATTGGCCCTTTCCTCCATCTATAATAATTAATTGAGGTAGTGGTTGCTTTTCGTCTAGCAAGCGTTTATATCTTCGATACACCACTTCTTCCATGGAAGCAAAATCATCGGGTCCTTCAACAGTTTTAATATTGAATTTTCTATAATCTTTTTTACTTGGCTTCCCATTTTTAAATACTACACAAGCAGCAACAGGATTGGTCCCTTGGATATTACTATTGTCAAAACATTCTATGTGACGAGGCTCTTCGGATAATCGTAAATCTTTTTTCATTTGAGACATAATCCTATTTTCATGACGATTTGGATCTGTAATTTTTGTCTGCTTAAATCGCTCCATCCGATAATATTTAGCATTTCTAAGTGACAAATCTAATATCCGTTTTTTATCTCCAAGTTTTGGTACATAGATTTTTAAATTTTCTCCAACATTAATCTTAAAAGGGACATAGATTTCTTTACATTGTGACTGAAATCGCTGCCTTAATTCAATTACTGATATTTGTAAAATTTGCTCATCAGTTTCTTCAAGTTTCTTTTTTATTTCCAGTGTATGTGATCTAATAATTGAACCATAAGATAGTTGTAGATAGTTGACATATCCATAGGCCTCATCGGTTACAATTGAGAAAACGTCAACATTATTAATTTTTGAATTTACAATCATCGATTTAGATTGATAATTCATCAAAGTCGCAATTTTATCTTTTATTTTTTGAGCATCTTCAAAATATAAGTTGGTAGCAAAATCCTCCATTTGATTTTTAAATGCTACTAATGAATCTTTAAAGTTGCCTTTCAATATATTTCTAATAGCCGCAATATTTTTATTGTAATTTTCTTCAGTTTGTTTTCCTTCACATGTCCCCAAACAATTGTCAAGATGATATTCCAAGCAAACTTTATATTTTCCCGATTTAATATTTTTATCTGCTAAATCATAATTACAATTTCTTAAAGGAAATAAACCGTTTATCAACTCCAATAAGGTGTATACAGTTTTTACATTGGTATAAGGACCAAAATATTCAGAGCCGTCTTTTATCATTTTTCTAGTCGAAAACACCCTAGGGAATCGTTCTTTTTTTATACAAATCCATGGATAGGTTTTGTCGTCTTTAAGCATGATGTTATATCGAGGCTGGTACTTTTTAATTAGATTATTCTCTAACAGTAAAGCATCGGTTTCAGTCTCTACGACTATATGTTTTATACTTACAATCTTTTTTACTAAGACGCGTGTTTTCCCAATATCATGTTGTTTTGTAAAATAAGAAGAAACTCTTTTTTTTAAATTTTTTGCCTTCCCAACATACAATAATTTCCCCTCTTTATCGTAGTACTGATAGACTCCTGGCTTATTGGGTATGGTCTTTAACTGTATTTTTATTGGCAAAACTGTCATCGTTCAAAGATAATTGATGTTTGTTGAACGAAAAAATAAGTACTTATAGATAAATTACTAAATTAGCAACAACTATATCACGAATGAACATTGCAATTTTATCAAAAGGAGAAACTCTATATTCTACTCAAAGTCTATTAAAGGCTGGTGCAAAAAGAAAACATGTGATGGAGGTATTAGACCCGTCGCATTGCTCACTATCTATAGAAAACGGAAAATCTGTAGTCCGTTTTCATGATGAAATTGTTGATGATCTAGATGCAATAATACCTAGAATTGGAGCTTCAAATACTTATTATGGAGCTACATTAGTTCGTCATTTTAATGCAATGAATGTTTTTTCTGTAGTATCTGCAGAGGCGATTTTACAAACACGAGACAAATGGACCTGCTCACAATTACTTTCAACATTCAACGTCCCCATTCCTAAAACTATTTTAGGATCTTCTTCAAATTTAGAATATTTACTTTCAAATTTTAAAAACGAACCGGTCATTATAAAAATATTAGAGGGAACACATGGTAATGGTGTAATTCTTGCTGACACCTATTTGAGTGCACTATCAACTATTGAAACACTTAAAACTGCTGGGGTTAAGTTTTTACTGCAAGAATATATAAAAGAATCAAAGGGGACAGACCTAAGAGTAATTGTTGTTGGTGGTAAAGTGGTTTCTGCTATGAAACGACAAAGTAAAGAGGGGGATTTTAGATCTAATTTACATAGGGGAGGATCCTCTGCAAAAATAAATCTTTCTTACGAAGAAGAAAATATTGCGCTTAGAGCTGCTAAGGCGATGAAATTAGGAGTTTGCGGAATTGATATACTACAATCCTCAAGAGGCCCTTTAGTTTTAGAAATAAATTCATCACCAGGTTTAGAAGGAATTGAAAAAACAACTGAGGTAAATATTTCAGAAAAAATAATCAGTTATATTGAAAGAAATAAACGGTAATGAGTGAATTTGTAAAAACTCTTGAAATCCTAGGAGAAAAAATAGAACTGGGCGAAAGTAGAACTATTGATTTTAATATTGCAAAGTTATATACTGCTACCAGTATAAAAATTCCAATCATTATTGAGAGATCTATCTATCCAGGACCTACCATATTAATTACCGCCGCAATTCATGGAGATGAAATAAATGGAGTAGAAATTGTAAGGCAATTAATTTCACGAAAAATTAATAAACCGAAAAGAGGTACTATCATAAGTATTCCAATTTTAAATGTTTTTGGATTTTTAAATACGGATCGAGCATTTCCTGACGGTAGAGATTTAAATAGATCTTTCCCAGGTAATCGGAGAGGTTCTTTAGCAAGTAGAGTCGCTTATTTCTTTACAAATGAAATTTTACCACATGCCGATTACTGTATCGATTTTCATACAGGTGGAGCCAGTCGTTTTAACGCGCCTCAAGTTCGAATAAATCCGGGGGAAGAGAATTTATTAAAACTAGCAAAGATTTTTAATGTCCCTTTTTCAGTTTATTCAAAAAATTTAAAAAAAACCTATCGGTCTACTTGTAGTAAAAAAGGGATTCCAATCATATTATTTGAGGGAGGTAAATCCTTAGAGAGTAACACTCAGATTGTAAATTATGGTGTGAGAGGGACTAAGCGGTTTTTATACTACCTTGACATGTTAGATTCTAAATTTAACGTGACCAACCCCAGTAGAGATACGGTGGTAATAGAAAAATCGAGATGGATTAGAGCGCAAAAAAGTGGTTTGTTTCACTTAAAAGTAAAGTGCAATGAGTTGGTCAAAAAAGGAGCAACTTTAGCTACCATTACTGATCCGTATGGAAAAATGAAATTTAACGTAATCGCCCCAAATAAAGGATATGTTATTAATGTCAATCAGGCGCCAATTGTTCATCAAGGTGACGCTATTTTTCATATATCGACTAAGGATGATCAGGCGCAAGAAGAGGAAATGGAGAACATAGATGAATAAACAAGCACTAAGATTAAAATACAAATCTAAAAGAGCTCATATTACAGAAAAACAGAGGGATGAGTTTAGTATTAATATTGCGAATAATTGTTTAAGCCTACCTATTTGGGAATTTACCAACTATCATATTTTTTTGCCAATAGTAAACAAATTAGAGGTAAATACCGAGTTTTTACTTCACGTGTTGCAAGGAAAAGATAAAAGTATTGTGGTTCCAAAAGTATTGCTTGAAACTGGTGAAATGTCTCATATTTTATTACAAGACAACACTTCTTTAAAAGCATCTAAATACGGGGTGCCAGAACCAGTATCTGGAATAGAAATTATACCCTCACAATTAGACGTGATTTTTATACCATTATTGGCTTATGATCGAATTGGAAATAGAGTGGGTTATGGAAAAGGATATTATGATCGTTTTCTAGCAAAATGTAAAGCTAAAACAATTTTAATAGGATTATCTTTTTTTACTCCTGAAAAAATTATCACTCCTGAAGCAACAGATATACCTTTAAATTTTTGCGTCACACCAGATAATATTTATACTTTTAAAAAATAATTTATCATGTTTGAAACTAACTATTCAGAAAATTCTATACCAGACAATCAAATGACACTGGCTATAGTGGCAACTATTTTAGGGCTATGTTCTCCATGTTGTATTGGCTTTGTTTTTGGTATCGTAGCTATTGTCTTTTCTAGTCAAGTAAAATCAAAATTCGAAAAGGGAGATTTTGCTGGCGCTTTATCTTCAGCTAAAAATTCAAAAACTCTTGCTTATATTGCAATTGGATTACTAATTTTAAATATAGTCTATTTATATTTTTTTGGGGGTATAGCTACTTATCAAGATATTTTAGAAATTTATAATATTTAACAACAGCGGCATTTTTTGATTTATAAACTATTATCTATAATTGGTTTTTTTATACTTGGAGGAGGAATTTATTATTTCTATCAAAATGATCCCGCACAAAGTGAAACTGTTTTTATTCTTTGTGTCACAAAAAACATTAGTGGTATCGATTGCCCAGGTTGCGGTTCTCAAAGGGCTTTTCATGAATTATTACATGGTAATTTTATAAAAGCAGCAAAACTTAATTTAACAATTTATTTTTTTACACCATTATTGCTATTTCTTTTTTTAAAAACAGTATTAAAACCATTTCGTATTGATTTACCAGATCTTTTGATAACAACCAAGCGACTGATGCTAATATTATTTTTTCTATTACTTTTTACGGTATTAAGAAATTTAATATAGCCGTTTGTGTTATTCTGACTCAACTGGTTTTTGCTTTGGAAATGCTTTTCTATTAAATACGATTAGCAATCCAAATCCAGTACTTATAGCCATGTCTGCTATATTAAAAACAGGATCAAAAAAGGTGAAATATTTCCCGCCAGAAAAAGGAATCCATTCTGGCAAAAAACCTTCCCAAATAGGAAAATAAAGCATGTCTACAACTTTACCATAAAATACAGGCGCATAACCTCCACCTTCAGGGAACATAGAAGCTAATTGCCCATAACTATCGTTAAAGATGATTCCATAAAAAACAGAATCGATGATATTACCTAATGCTCCAGCAAAAATTAAGGTGATCGATATTATTAAAATTTTAGAAGATTTCTTTAAGATAGAATCCCACAGCCAATAACCAATACCCACAATTGCGACCAATCTAAATAATGTAAGAGCTAATTTTCCATATTGCCCAGGTATTTTTGCACCCCAAGCCATTCCTTCGTTTTCTACAAAAGCAATTCTAAACCATTCTAAAACAGTGATACTCTCTCCTAATTTAAAATGAGTTTTTATATATACTTTGGAAATCTGATCTACTAACAAGATCAAAATAATTATGACTATAGATTTTTTTAAAGACATTGTATTTTTCTTGTTGGTAAAAATAATATTATTTAATGAATTTGAATTAAAGAGATATCCCCATCTTTTGTTTCTGCAATTATTTTATAATTACTTCTTAAATTATCTGAAAGTTCGTTAATTATAAAACCTGACTTTGAGCGAGCATCCCCTTTAATGTTTGCTTTAGAAGAAACATTAATAAATCCTGATTTTGAACTTAAATTTGCATTCCCCTCAAAATTGGTTAAAGTGCAATTTCCTTGTTCCAAAGAGGTGACGACAGAGTTAAAGCTTCCTGTAGATGTCAAAGAAGCTATTTTAGAATTAATAGTGATGTCTAACCGTTTTGGGAGCTTTATTTGGATTTCTATGGATTGTACTTTATGAGCTGCTAATTTATCATTTATCGACTTAAAAAAAGGAGTGATCTCTGGTTTAATAAATAATATATTATTTTTTTCTAGCAGACTTAAAACAACACTTTCATAGTCTTGACCTTCGATTCTTGTTATTATAGATATCGTATTAATGTCTGTTGAGATTAAATGAATATGATGGATTTTGTCTGAACTGATTTCAATGTTATTATAGTGGTTTGCCGCTATCTCTTTTTCAATTATTTTCTGAGAAAAAGATTTACTGCACAGTAGTAGTATTAAAATAATTTTTTTCAACTAAAAACTCTAAAAAAAAACCAAACTCTTTTTGTTTTAAAACTGAAGAATTTGGAATTAAAATATATTGATTGTTTTTTTATTGCATATTTTTAGCTTCTATGCTAAGTGTAGCGTGCGGAACTAACTTAAGTCGTTCCTTATTGATTAATTTCTTAGTTACTCGGCAAACACCATAAGTTTTGTTTTCAATTCTAATTAGTGCATTTTTTAAGTCTCGAATAAACTTCTCTTGACGTATTGCTAACTGAGAATTCGCCTCTTTACTCATTACATGACTCCCCTCATCAAAAGCTTTAAATGTTGGAGATGTATCATCAGTTCCATTATCACTATCGTTTCTAAAAGCACTTTCAATTAAATGCAATTGAGTCGTTGCATGCTCTATTTTTTCTAATATTAACTGCTTGAATTCTTCCAAATCAGCATCATTGTATCTTGCGTTTACTTCTTGATTCATTCTATACTTTTTTTATAACCAACTTACTAATTATATCATCAAAAATTATTTCAGTTCCTTCCTCTAACTTTTGTTCAAAATTTAATTCGTTTGTTAATGTTTCACGTTTAATATATTCTAAATTTTGGTTGACCGCTATTTTTAATTTTTCATCATCTTGAATGGTGATTTTAACTCGATCCATCACTTCAAAACCTGAGTCTTTTCGAATGTTTTGGATTCGATTTACCAATTCTCTTGCAATTCCTTCACTTTTTAATGCTGGGCTAATAGTTACGTCTAAAGCTACTGTAACGCCATCGCTATTTGCCACTAACCAGCCTTCGATATCTTGAGAACTTATAACGACATCATCTTTGCACAATGTAGTATTTTTTTCGTTAACTAAAACACTAATTTCTCCTTCTTTTTCAAGAATAGCTATTTCTTCCTGCCCAAAATTATTAATTATCTGTGCAATGGATTTCATGTCTTTCCCAAAACGAGGGCCAAGCTTTTTGAAGTCTGGTTTTATTTGTTTTACCAAAATCCCAGACCCTTCATCTATTAATTCAATATCCTTGACATTTACCTCCGACTTAATGAGATCCGAAACAGCTAAAATTTCTTCTCGTTGATCGTTATTTAAAATCGGTATCATGATTTTTTGTAATGGCTGACGTACTTTTATTTTCTCTTTTTGTCGCAATGACAATACCAACGATGAAATAGTTTGCGCTCTTTGCATTTTATGCTCCAATGCCTTATCGATATAAGTCGAAATAACTTGAGGAAAGTTACTTAAATGAACCGATAACTTCCCTTTTTTTGTGGTCCCCCCTATTAAATCCTTATACAATCGATCCATAAAAAAAGGAGCGACAGGGGCACTTAATTTTGATATAGTTAGTAAACAAGTATGTAAGGTTTGATATGCAGATATTTTATCTTCTCCATAGCTTCCTTTCCAAAAACGTCTTCTACTTAAACGCACAAACCAATTACTTAAATTTTCTTGAACAAAGTCTGAGATGGCTCTTGTAGCTTTTGTAGGCTCATACTCGCCATAGTATTGGTCTACTTTATCAATTAAGGTGTGTAATTCAGATAAAATCCAACGGTCAATTTCAGGTCTTTTTTCTAAGGCAATATCGGGTTCTAAATAATTGAAATTATCCAAATTAGCATAAAGACTAAAAAAACTGTAGGTATTGTATAAGGTGCCAAAAAATTTATTTCTTACTTCTGAAATACCTGCGATGTCAAATTTTAAATTATCCCATGGGTTAGCATTGCTAATCATATACCAACGCGTTGCATCGGGCCCGAACTTATCGATAGTTTCAAATGGGTCGGTAGCGTTTCCTAAACGTTTTGACATTTTTTGCCCATTTTTATCCAATACCAAGCCATTTGAAACAACATTTTTATAGGCAACATCGTCAAATATCATAGTTGCTATAGCATGCAACGTATAAAACCAGCCTCGAGTCTGATCAACTCCCTCAGCAATAAAATCAGCTTTTCGCCAGATAGTATCCACTTTATCTTTATTTTCAAATGGATAATGCCATTGAGCATAGGGCATACTTCCACTATCAAACCAAACGTCAATTAAATCCGCTTCCCGTTTCATAGGGATTCCATTTTTTGATACCAATGTAATTTCGTCTACAATATTTTTATGTAAATCTACTTTTGCGTAATTTTTTTTAGAAAAATCTCCTGCTACAAAATCATCAAATATGTCTTTTTGCATGAAACCAGCAGCTACTGCTTTTTTCATTTCATTTTTTAATTCTTCAATAGACCCAATAGCCATCTCTTCCTTTCCATCCTCAGTACGCCAGATAGGCAAAGGGATTCCCCAGTATCGCGATCTAGACAAATTCCAATCGTTGGCATTAGCCAACCAATTACCAAATCGACCTTCTCCAGTAGCTTTGGGCTTCCAATTGATTCCTAAGTTTAACTCAAACATACGATCCTTAAAATCGGTAACTTTAATAAACCAAGAATCTAATGGGTAATATAAAATAGGCTTATCGGTTCGCCAACAATTTGGATAACTATGGGTGTATTTTTCTACTTTGAAAGCCTTGTTTTCTGTTTTTAATTGAATCGCAATCTCAACATCTATCGATTTTTCAGGCGCTTCTCCTTCCGGATAATATTCATTTTTCACATACTTACCGGCGTACTCTCCCATCTCTGGTCTAAACTTACCTTGTAAATTTACCAAAGGAACTAACTTACTATTTTCATCCTTCACCAACATCGGAGGAACTTCCGGCTGAGCTAACTTAGCCACCAACGCATCATCTGCTCCAAATGTAGGAGCCGTATGAACAATTCCTGTACCGTCTTCTGTAGTTACAAAATCCCCTGCAATAACTCTAAATGCATTTTCTGGTTGATCATTTGGCAATGAAAATTGCATTAACTGTTCGTATCTGGATTCTAAGATCTCATTCCCTTTAAATTCTTTAAAAATAAAGTAAGGGATTTTTTTAGCACCTTTTTCATAAGAGGCTACTTCAGCTTCAGATGCTACTTTTTCATACTTCCCTGAAAACTGTTTCTCTACTAATTTTTTTGCTAAAATTACTTGTGATTCTTCGAAGGTATATTGATTGAATGTCTTTACAAGAACGTAGTCAATTTTTTTACCTACCGTAAGGGCTGTATTTGAAGGTAGCGTCCATGGGGTAGTCGTCCAAGCTAAAAAATAGATAGCTCCTTCCACATCTTTTAGAAAAGAGGGCATAGAATCTTTAATAGCTTTAAATTGTGCCACCACCGTTGTATCGGTGACATCTTGATAGGTGCCCGGTTGATTTAATTCGTGAGAACTAAGACCCGTTCCTGCTTTTGGGGAATACGGCTGTATGGTATATCCTTTGTACAACAATCCCTTATTGTATATTTCTTTTAATAGCCACCAAACGGTTTCCATGTATTTTGGCTCATAGGTCACGTAGGGGTCTTCCATATTTACCCAATAGCCAATTCGTTGAGTGAGGTTATTCCAAATATCAGTATACCGCATAACTGCTTTACGACAAGCTGCATTATAATCTTCGACCGAGATGGTTTTTCCAATGTCTTCTTTGGTGATCCCCAATTCTTTTTCTACCCCCAATTCAATAGGTAAACCATGAGTATCCCAACCAGCTTTTCGCTTTACTTGGAATCCTTTCATAGTTTTGTAACGAGGAAAAATGTCTTTAATAGTACGTGCTAAAACATGATGAACTCCCGGTAAGCCGTTGGCGGAAGGTGGTCCTTCAAAAAAAACATAGGGAGTTTTCCCGTCCCGAGAAGTAATACTTTTTTCAAACACCTTTTCCTCTTCCCAAAATTTGAGAATGTCTTCTCCTATTTTTGGGAGGTTTAAGCCTTTGTATGTTTCAAATTTTGTACTCATTATTTTTTGCTTTTGCAAATTGCTTTTTACACTAAAAAGAATGCTGCGAATTTAATAAATTGTTAAGATAAGGCAATGGCTTATTGCCTTAAAATTAAGCGACTAAAAAAGCTCTGTGGAATTAACCACAGAGCTTTAATAGTTAATACTAGTTGGTTTTTATCGTACCATTCTAATTTCTCCTGACTCCACAAAATCTACATCGCCTTCTGTATAAATATTATTATAACTGAATCTTAGCTCATTTTCATTAAATAACGTAACGTTCCAAACTTCTTCTCCGTCCAAAACTACCTGCATTAAAGAATTATTTGCTGTGTAGTTACCTGTTTCATTCTCAACATCTATAATAATTGTATTATCTTCTATAACTTCTCCTGCAACGGTTATCGTTGAGTTAAGTACATATTCTCCATCAATAATATAGGTGCCATTTTCAAAAAAAGTAAATGAAATTTGAAAAGTTTCTCCTGTACCTGAGAACTCTGTAACTACATCCAGTCCGTTTATATTAACTGTCTCAGTATCAAAAATATTTAGATATTGAATTCCATAACTCCCAGTACTTAAATTGGTATTGTTTAATTCGTATGGAACTGAATCATCATCACTACTACATGCGGTTAAAGAGATAACCATAACGAGTATAAAAAAGTTTTTTAACAACTTCATAATTTTTATATTTTTATAAATTTTTGTCAAATATAATTTGTTTTCAGTAGCTTAGACCTAAATTTTTAATCTTTTTCCTTTTGAAGCAACTCATTTTCTGTTTAGTATTTCTTCCCATAACATTAATCGCACAAGACTATGTTGATGTTTTTAAGTTTGGATATAGCTATACTGATCAAGCAAAATTTAAAGATACTAATGAGAACACCCCTATTAACGCCTTTAACGCTGCAGTAACCCTCCCCATTGAATTAAACTCAAAGCATGCTTTTTTAACCGGTGTCGATTTTAGCTCTCAGAACTTGTGGTTGTCTCCTGAATACAGCCAATCGACGACCTTATACAATACATTATTAAAAGTTGGCCTTGCAACAACCTTCACGGAAAAATGGAGTACTACCCTTGTTTTACTGCCTAAAATTGCCTCTGATTATAAAACTATTTCTGGAGATGATTTCAATTTTGGAGTCTATGCCATTGCAAAACTTAAAAAAAGCGAATATTTTAAGTTCCGTTTTGGGTTGTACGCCTCCACTGAATTATTTGGAGTTTTTGCTACCCCTATCATTGGCGCCTACTATTTGAGTCCCAATAAACATTTTGAAATAGATGCTTCTTTGCCAATTACTGCGGCTGTGAATTATCATTTTGAGAGTGTGACTGTCGGATTTGATTATTTTGCCATCGGAAGAAGTTATAATATTAGCCAGGAAACCTCAACACCTGTTTATGTGGACCAGCGTCCAATTGAAGCAAGTACTTATATTCAATTTGGTCTAGCAAAAAATAGCATTTTATTAAGAGCAAAATTAGGGTACTCGAGTAATACAAATGAAGTTTATGCACAAGAGGATCGGTTAAATTATAGGATTTCAGCTTTTAGTTTTGGAGATAACAGAACGCAACTAAATTCTGATATTTTAAGCAGTGTTTTCTTTAAATTTGAAGCGATTTACAGAATATATTTAAAAAAAAATAATGCTACGTCTAAAATTTAATTGGTAATTTTATATTATGAAGAAACTTTGTCCAGAATGTGGTGATAAAATAATTGGCAGAGCTGACAAAAAGTTTTGCTGTGACGCTTGCAGAAATACTCATAATAACGCACTCAACAAGGACAGTAAAAATCTTGTTAGAAATATTAATAATCGATTGCGAAAAAATTATCGGATTTTAGAGTCCTTGAATCCTGACGGAAAAACAAAAACAACCAAGGAAAAATTACTGCGGTTAGGTTTTAACTTTGAGTTTTTTACCAATATTTATACCACTAAAACTGGTTCTGTTTATTTTTATTTGTACGACCAAGGTTATCTTGCACTAGAAAATGATTTTTATCTTATTGTAAAAAAACAATAATTACTCTATTCAACAACTTTAAATGTTTCTATGGCTTGATTAGGTTCTATAATGGTATAGTCTTTCCAAAATGTGGGATCATATTGCGATAAATAAGTTGCTTTTACCAACTTATATTCTTCAATTTTATCAAAATAATCTTGATTAATAGCTTCGGATTCAAAAACAACAAACTCGTATTTTGATAATTGATTGCCTTGTATTTTTAAGTTTAAGGAAAGTTCATTTTGTTTTCTTCTACCCTTAACATTTTTGTTTTTTTCTATCACTTTTAAAGGTCTGTCCAAGCCCATATAACCCCCATCGTTGAGCTCCAAATACCTTGGGCTATAACTGCCATTTAAATCTTTATCAAATAACATTTTACCTCTAAACACATCATTTCTATAGTTGATACCTAAAAGTCCAAATTTACTTAAAGGCTTCACATTCTCGAAATCTAACCTAACAATGGCAAAATCTTGCGTATTAACATATAGCACTCCCTTAAACTCTTTTCCTCCTTTTGGACTAAAAGGGATAATATATACTGACATTCCGTTAATTACTGTATAATTTTCCAGACTAAAATTATACCTATTTGATTTATCGATAACATCTATTTTACTGTCTTCTGAAAAAAACAATTGTTCGTAGAGATACGCTATTTGATTTCCAATTTGTTTGTGAAAATTAGTATTCCCCTCTAATTTTCTTTTTTCAACTTCCGCTTTTACGTCTTCATTCTCTTTCAGAATCGAGTCGACTTCCATTTTAGTACTAAATATTCCTGATTTAATTTTTATATAAGAGTCTTTTTTGATGTTGTCATTAAAAATTTTTTCAAGCTTTTTTCCAATACCCTCTGCTGAAATATCACTATTTTTATCATACAATTCAGCGGCTTTGTTTATATTTAATTTGTAGCGGTCATAATTTCCGTATAACTCAGCAACTGCTTCTTTATAATAAGATGATTTAGTTGGAATAATAGTACGAATACTATCGATTAATTTTTTGTTAAGTTCCTCTATAGTTGATTTTTCAAATCCAAAATCTAATTTTTTCATCATCCCAATTTCTGATTGACGAAAAAATATTTTTTTTTTCGTTAGATCAGTCGTATAATTTTTGGGCAGGTGCTCTTTTACTTTTTCAATAATTTCGTCTACTTCGAGGATTTTAGTTGTTAAAAATACCTCCTTGAGTTGATATGTTTTTGGAGTCAATAAAATCTCTAAAGCTGCTGCCTCCTCAAAAAACACTCCCTTTGTTTCGTAGCCCATGTAAGAAACAAAAATAGAATCTTGTGGCTGTTTTATATTTTCTAATAAAAAAGTGAATTCTCCATCTTCATTAGTGATTAAACCTTGATTTAAACCTGTTTCGACTGTTGCGTACGGAATGGGTTGTTTAGTCTCCATATCTAAAACCCTCGCAGAAAATGTTTGTGCGTTAGAAATAACTAGGTTAAAGCTAAATAACAATAATAGATATGCTTTTAAATACATCAATAAAAATTATTTGTTCAAATATAATACGGCGATATTTTAGAATAAATATCGCCGTATCAAATATTTGTTAAATTATGTATTGCTTATTCTACTGAATCAGCTTGATCGGTTTCTGGAACTACTTCAAAGGAAGCAACCATTCCGCCAAGATCAAAATAATCACCACCAGTAATTATTTTTCCGTCCTTAAAATCAAATGTGTGGTATGATGTTAACTCTAAAGGGGTTCCTGTTGCAGTGTGATTTCCTGTCCAAATACCGTATGTTCTTACACTCCCGTCCAATTGACCCGTTTCGGCATTTACTCCAGGCAACCAGTTGTTTGCAGTATACTTTAAATTATCAAACATATCATGATACATCACAATAGCAGCCATGTGATCTGTTTTGTTTAACTGATCAGATCCATACGCAGGACCTTGCCATTCAAGATCTTCATGGAACATAACACTGATAGCATCCGCTTCTTCGAGAGCATGCAAATTCACTAATTCTTTAACGGTTTCAACATTTTTACTAAAATCGACATGATTTCCACTTTCGCAGGAAAAAAGGAAAATTGCCATGGATAGGGATACTAAAATAGTTTTCATTGTTTTTGGTTTTATTTTAAATTAGATGTTAAATTTATGATTATTTGTTAGTTTTTTGTGGAATATGTTTATTTTTTTTAATTTCGTTACTCTTTTTTTACCAAAATAATAACAATGACAAAAAATCTATCCCTCCTGTTCTTCTTCTTCCTTACTTTAGGACTAAATGCACAAGATGCACCTCTAGGAGAAGCGGAAAAAAATGCTATTAAAGCTTCGAATCCTTTTAGTTCTGTCTATCCAACATCAATTTTAAAAAGTTCAGACGCTTATTTTAAAGCGCAAATGGGCTTATATAAAGAGGGTGCCATTCCTGAAAAAGAAGCCCATCTTGTAGGTATTGCAACTTCTGCAGCCATCAAATGTCAATACTGTATTCCTTATCACGTAGCTGAGTTAAAAAGACTTGGCGCTACTGACGAAGAAATCAAAACGGCTGTATTAATTGCTGCTGATATTATGAAAATGAGCACCCTATTTTATGGAAATGAATTCGATTTAGAAGACTTTAAAAAGATGCTCAAAGGGGAATGAGATTTAATTTATTTCGGTTAAGAACATAACCGAAATTAAAAATTTCATGAAAATGCTTGAAAATTACATTTAAACGAACATTTTTTGTAAGTTTATACAGAAATTTCTACCTAGATTAATAGAATAATAACTACCACTGTTTTGCTCTTTGTTACTAATAACAAAAGAGTCAATAATTCAATTTTTATTAATAAATTAAACAAAACAATGAAAAGACTTATTCTATTATTTTTAATGGCAACTTTACTAACGAGTTGCAACAACAATCCTGATTATGCTAAAAATTTAGCAACTGCTCAAAAATTATTTCAACTTCATGAAGAAGAAAATCTAGAAGCTCAATTAGCCCTTGTGAGCGAGAAAATGGAGTCCATCACCTCTATGTATGGCGGAGAAGCAACTGGCTTTGACCAATACAAGGCTATGATCAAAGGATATCACAACGATTTTGATGACATTAAGTACAATGCAAATGTTTGGCTTCCAGGAACAGACCCAGATGGGATACTAGATGGAAGTGTAAGAACCTATGGAACATGGACGGGGACTAATGTTGCTACGGGAAAACAATTAAACCTAATGGGCTACTGGTATTTTAATTTTGATGCAGAAGGAAAAGTGATCACTCAAGGAGATTTCTTTGACTATGGCGGAATGTATAATGCTGTTTATCCTAAAACAAAAGTTTTTGCAACCATCGAAATTAAAGAAGGTAAAGCCAGTGAAATTATGGCACTTTTAAATAGTGAAGGTGGCCTAGCCGCTACCAGAGCTTATGAAGGCTGTATGTCTACAGAAATGGTATATAACAGTGAAACGAATACCATTTGGATTGTCGAAGATTGGGCATCTAATGATCTATTTTTAAAATATATTGAATGGAGACAAACTGCAGATGAATATAAAATTATTGAAAAAATGATCCCTTATATGAAAGAAGGTGCTAAGGGTCTTACAGTAGCTCACTCAAATAGTAACTATACCGCCTATTAATATCAACTTAAAACGAGTTTAATAACTGACCCATAAAACTCATTATTTTACTAACAATTAAAAAAACTTTACAATGAAACAAATTATTTTAGTATTGGCATTTTTTGCTACCGTGTCACTTAGCGCACAAACAATGGCCTATAGTGTGGTCGAATTTAAAGCCAAACCACACACCCAGAAAGATATTCTTAACGTTTTTAATGAAACATTTGAGGAAGTTGAAATGAACAAGGGAGGAATTACCTTAGAACGACTCGGAAACGGAAGGTCAAACGGAGCGACACATCGTTTGGTTTGGTTTTGGACAATGGGAGAAGAAATGATGGCAGAAGATGCTGTTAGCGACGATAAAAATGATGCTTTATGGGCAAAGATGGTTAATTATGTAGATGAATGGCAGGCTTCTTACTCTGGAAGAGTATTGAGTTGGCAAAATGGAAATGCAGAAGAAAATCGTGTGGTTCATATTTGGGATATAAAAATTGACAATCCAACTCTGTTTAAAGCAGGTCATGATAAAATTGTTAAAGAGTTTAAAGATGATTTTGAAGGTAGAGCTGTTGGTTTTGGTACCTATGATTTTGGAAAGCCAAATGGAGCGTCTCATTGGGTTGCTTTATCAGGAAAAGACAAAGAAGATCATATGATGTTATACGACAAGCTTCAAAAAGACGCTAAATTTATGAAACTCATCCAAGAGAGAGGGCCTCTGCAGGATGTGAAAGATTACGAATTACGTATTTTAAAACAATTTAATTAAATAAATAAATTATGAAAAAATTATTCACTTTTTTCGGTGTGTTATTTTTATACACTTCGATTTGTACAGCAGGGATAAATCCCGTTTTAGAACCAATTCCTGCAGACGATTTTACAATGCTAAAATCTCTTGAAGGAAAATGGGCTGGGACTTTAGAAAGAACCAATGGTTCCTCAGATAGTTTTAATATCGAATATAGTATTACCTCAAATGGTAGCGCTTTAATGGAGGAAAGCTTTACAGGAGGCATTGAAATGCTTACTATTTTTAACTTACAAAATGACGAACTTTTGCTAACTCATTACTGTGGTTTAAAAAACCGTCCTGTATCTCGTTTAGAAAGTAGTAAAGATGGTGTATTTGAGTTTACTACGGATGCCGAGCTTAGCAACTTATCTCTATCTAAAGATATGTTCGTAACCTCCTGGAAAATAGATACGATGCCGGAAAATCCAAATCAAGCCTACTACGAATATACGGTTTCGGGTCCAAAAGGAGTTGCTTTTACAGCTACTTGTAATCTGACTCGTGTCAATTAAAAATTAAACCTAGAAATAGTGTTTTCCACAATAAAAAACCCTCCACGGAGGGTTTTTTATTATGTATTTTGTCATCATAAGAAGTTCAACTTAGTTTCTTATAATTAATTTTTGAGTACTGCGTACTCCTGTTTCCAATTCAGCTGTACATAAATAAATTCCTGTTTTTAATTTACTGACATCCAGCTGCTTTGAATTTGAATTAATTTGAGCGTCCATAATCTTTTTTCCATAAAAATCATGAACAATTAAAGATTTTACTAGCTGGCTTGATTGAATAAAAAGTTCTTTACTAGCTGGATTTGGATAAATCTTAAAATCAATTTCTAGCGATTGCTCACTACCTAAAGCACAATCAATTTCTCCGCTAATGAAACTTGTTTTTTCTTGAACAAAAGATTTCAAGCCATAGATAAGACCGCCGCCTCCACCGATGTTGTTTTCTATATTATTTATAAAATCCGCATTGCTGTACATCTTATTTGGATCAGAAAAAACAGCATCTTGAATTAATGATTTAAAATTATCTATGATAAAATCTAGCTCTGTTGTATTAAATAAATTATTAGATACATAACAAACTTCCTGGAGATATTGATTGTATAACACTGAACTGGTAAAAATATTTTGTAAAAGAGGTCTGTTGTTTACCGTAAAATTTAAAGGTAAAGTCGTCATATTTGGTCCTCCTGGACCACCGCTATAAGAACCAAAGCACTCATTAGCATCCCATTTTATCCATTCCCATTTATTAGTGGTTTGATTATGATACACATAATAGTTTCTAGCTGAAAGTGTATAGGTGTCCAGATTACTAAAAAGGTTATTTATCGCAGCAGAGCGAAGATATTCTTGAAGCTCGATATAATTTTCCAATTCACTTTCAAACTCTGAGTTAGAAGCATTATTGATAAAATCAATAAATTCGATTAAATCAGTCCAATCATTTTCGGTTTCATTTGTTTTTAACTCATACCTATCTTCATAGGCGGTTTGTGAATCTCCATAATAAACTAGGTTAGCTGCCCCGCTATTCCCTTGAAAATTATCTCCAGCCTTAAATAAATTCCCATCATCATCCAAAATTCGCCAATCTAAAAATTGATCATCTATCTGTTCAACGACTGTGTAAAAACCCCATAATTCTCCATTAAAGTAAATGGATGCAAAATTAGCTCTTGGAGCTGGTACTCCTGCATCTTGACATAAATCAAAAAATATTTTTTCTCGCATTAAAGTAGGATCTTTAAACCCATTACTAAAATTTAATTTTTTTAATCCATCATAATTTTGACCACTCACATATTCATTGAAATCTATTTTAAATGATTTTTTATTTCCAGGGTGGGAATAGCTAGAGTTACCTTTTAATCGGACCCCTACTTGGTTAATTGTTGTGGTACCTGTATTGTCAGTAATAGTAAGGTCTGCTTCAAGGTAATTCCCAGTTTGATAATTAGCTTGCAATAATTCCCAAAAATCACTGTCTTCAAAAACTAAATCAACTGTAATTATTTGATCCTCTGCAAAAATATTATCTCCATCTATTTGTGCATATAAATTAATTGAAATAATAAAAATTAAGAGTGTTTTTATAAAATTCATATTTAAGTGTCTTTGTACAAAGTTATTAGACTTTAATTAAAATAAATAGTTTAATAATTGCTCATTTAAAAGTAATACGATTATTTTAGCGCCACTTAACTACAATAAGATGCAATTCATCGTATTGTTCTTATAAAAAACAATACCTTTAAAAAAAATTAAAATCTGAATGCATAAGGTAATAAAAAAATGAAGCGAGAACTAAAAATTTTATTAATTGAAGATGATACCATTGAACTTATGAAACTAAATAGGGCAATGTTATCGTTAAATATGAATCATAAAGTTACAGAGGTAAACAATGGTGAAGATGCATTAGAGCTATTATTAAATGAAGAATATTATCCAGATATCATTCTATTAGACCTTAATATGCCAAAAATTAATGGGATTGAATTTCTAAGCATCTTAAAAACAAATGAGTCACTAAAATTTATACCTACCATTATTTTAACTACCTCTAGTAATAAAAAAGACCTTTTGGAGTGTTATAATATTGGGATTGCTGGTTATGTCCAGAAACCATTAAAATATCAAGATTATATAGCTAAAATCAATATATTACTCTCCTATTGGAGTGCAAACGAGTTAATAAAATAATCATGAAAGGAATTGTATTTACAGAATTTTTAGAATTGGTAGAAAATAAGTTTGGCTTAGAAATGGTGGATACCATAATTATAAATTCAGATTTAAAGTCAAATGGAGTTTATACCTCTGTTGGTACTTATAGTTTTTCTGAAATGTTACAGCTGCTTAATCATTTAAGCGAAAAAACAGGAATATCAAAAGATGATTTGTTGCTAACTTACGGTGAACATTTTTTTGGTGTATTGGAAGTTAGCTACCCAGAATTACTTAACTCTTATACCGACCCGATGGAAATGATATCTTCTATTGAAAATCATATTCATGTAGAGGTTAAAAAAATATATCCAGATGCAGAGTTGCCAACCTTCGAAATAGTAAAAAAAACAGCAAATTCATTGATTATGATTTATAAATCAAGCAGAGCAATGCATCATTTTGGATTGGGATTAATGAAAAAAACATTTGAATATTTTAATGTTACTAGTGAAATAAAACTAAAAAAATTAAACGCTCAAGGTACTAGAGTTGAGTTTAATATTTCTACTCATCAATGAATCAAAAAGAAATAAACATATTAAAAAGAGCTTTCGATAGAGAGCGAGCCTCCAGAAAACTCGCTGAAAAAATTTTAGAGGAAAAGTCTAAGGAATTGTATCAACTTAATATAAAATTAGAACAATCTAATATAACATTAACTTCCTTAAATAATAAAGTTAACTCTCAGCTACAGGGTGTTTTTGAAAATCTTGTTGATGCTTATGTCGAAATAGATTTAAATGGGAATATAGTAGAGATGAATAATTCTGCGGTTGATTTATTAGAGTTAAAAAATCTTTCTGATAAAGTCAATGTATTAAGTATGGTACACCCTAATGATATAGAAATGGTTGGTCCCAACTTTAAAGAGCTCTTAAAAAACGGATCTATAACCGATTTTAGGGTTAAAATCGTCACTCACAATAATAAAACAAAGTTGGTCCACATCAATGCTAGTAGTATATATGATAATGGAATTGCTTCTGGAGCCCAAGGAATTTTAAGGGATATTACGATAGAAGATAAATATCAGAAAGCTATTGAAGGAGAAAAACTAAAATACGAGAACATCATTGCCAATATGAATCTTGGGTTAATTGAGGTAAATAATCATGATGAAATCATAATGGCAAATCAAAGTTTTTTAGATATGTCAGGATTCAAGCAAAGTGAATTAGTAGGTAAAAAATGTTCAGAAATTTTTCAGTTAGATACTATTAATTCAGATAAAATACACAAAACGATTGATGTGCGATTGGAAGGAGAGTCCAATTCTTATGAATTAAAAGTGAAAATAAAAAATGGGGAGACGAGACATTGGTTAGTTAGTGGAGCTCCAAATTTCGATAAAAAAGGCAATGTAATTGGATCTATAGGTATCCATCTAGATATTACTGAAGCTAAAAATAATAGGGAATTATTAGAGGAACAAAAAATGGAGTTAGACACTATTTTCAGTAATGTTCCTATGGGTATTATTCTTGGAAAAAATGATAAATTTATCAGAACAAATTCAACGTTTGATGAATTAATGGGGGTAAAAAAAGAGGAGGTTTTAGGAACTTCAATGGAAAAATTTGCCCTAGCGTCTTCGAGCGATAAAGAACTTCTGAAGAAGATGAATAGCGGGAAACTAGATCGCTTTGTCGTTAACAAAAGATACCTCAGAAAAGATGGAACTGCTTTATGGGTGAAAATTACCTTGAATACTATTAAAGATTTTAGTGGTGTTACTAAATATCAGTTGGGATTGATAGAAGACATTACTTCCGAAAGAGAAAATACAGCTATCATTAAAACTATTGATAGAATTACAAAGGCCTTACTTGGAAAAACTAACATCTATGAGATTGCATGGGCAATTGTTGGTTACATAGCGGACTATCTCGACACTAATGATTGTATAATTTATCTTGTAAATAAGGAAAAGAAAGTTTTAGAACAAATTGCGGTTTATGGAGATAAATTAGGTGAAGATTACGGTATTAAAAATAAATTAGATATCCCAATCTCTGATGGTATTGTGGGAACAGTTGTTCAATCTGGAATTTCTGAAATTATAAAAGACACCTCAAAAGATCCTCGATATATTGTTGACGATTCCATCCGTTTATCAGAAATTACGGTTCCAATTATAAGTAATGGAGAAGTCATTGGAATTATTGACTCTGAACATAAAAATAAAAATCACTACTCAAAAGAACAGGCAAAAATATTAGAAAATATAGCTAATTTAGTGGCAATTAGTCTTAAAACAGCGCTTAACATAAGGGAACGTGAAGCGGTAGAAGCTAAAAACAAAAAACTACTTAAAGAATGGGAAAAGAGTAACGAAGCACTTCAAGAATATGCTCACATTGTATCACATGACTTAAAATCGCCACTGCGATCTATTGACGCGCTGGTTAACTGGTTAAAAGAAGATAATAAAGATTTGTTTGACGAGAATAGCCTTAAAAATTTTGAGCTCATAGAAACAACACTCGAAAGAATGGAACAATTAATATCGGATGTGCTGCATTATTCTAGAGTGGATATTGAGGCTTCGAAAGAAACGGATATTGACTTAAACCTTATTGTAGAGGATATTATCTCGGTTCTTTACATCCCAAGTCATGTGACTGTTAAAGTTAATCAAGTTCTCCCATTTATTAAAGGTGATAAAACAAAGCTTCAGCAAGTTTTTTTGAATCTAATCACCAATGCAATTAAATTTTCGGATAAGAGTAAAGGCCTTATAGAAATTGATTTCTCTACCAAAAAAAATCATTATGAGTTTTCTATCAAAGATAACGGAATCGGAATCGACAAAAAATATCATGATAAAATTTTCAAGATTTTTCATACTTTAAATAGGAATAAGGATTCTACTGGAATTGGACTTTCCATAGTGAAGAAAATTGTTGGTTTACACGGAGGAGATATTTGGTTAGAAAGTGAATTAAAAAAAGGCACCACTTTCTATTTTACGTTAAAAAAATAACAGCCGATAATACTGTGAAAGAACAAGCCAACTTAAATTATATTAACAGCCTATCCGGCGGTGATAAATCTTTTGAAATAAAGCTAATTTCTATTATCAAAAAAGAATTTAAAATTGAAAAAAATATATATTATGATAATATAAAATCTGAAAAATTAAAATTATGTTCAGAAAACGTGCATAAGATTAAACATAAAATTAGTATTTTGGGCCTCGAAAAGAGTTATAAAATTGCAGAACAGCACGAAAATAATTTACGCGAAGGAAATTCGGCACTGCAAGATAAATTTTCTGACATACTGAATAATGTAACTAATTATCTAAATAAATTATAATGAATTGTATAATTATTGATGATGAAGCTACTTCTAGAACTATAATTGGGGAATTATGTTCGAGCTACAAAAATCTTAATGTAGTAGAAGTATTTTCAAACGCTATTGAAGCGATTAAATACTTAAATCAAAACAAAACAGATTTAATATTTCTTGATATTCACATGCCTGATTTTAACGGATTTGATTTTATCAGGACTTTAAAAGACCCACCGTTTATCATCCTAACGACGGCTGATGCCGAATTTGCGATCCAAGCATTTGAGTATGATTGCATCGTAGATTACATTGTAAAGCCTATTAAACCAGAGCGTTTTAAAAAGTCTATACAAAAAGTGGAAGGGAAACTTAACGAAAAAGTGACCGCTACCACTACTGAAAAAGAGAAGCTACAGACTGTTGATGATTTTTATGTAAACATTAATAAGCGTTTAATTAAAATCGACATTCAAAGTATTTATTTGGTGGAAGCAAAGGGCGATTATATTTATTTGAAAACCGACAATAAGAACTATACGGTACATTCTACTTTAAAAAAGATCGAAGAAAAACTACCCGATCATATGTTCTTAAAAATACACCGTTCATACATCATTAATATTAACAAAATTATTGATATTGAAGACAATAGTGTATTGATCGAAAAAGATATTGTTCCTGTAAGTAGGTCTAACAGACCTGAATTAATGAAAAGACTGAATCTTCTTTAAGGGATTAATACTAAAAGTATCTGATCTAAATGGTTCCCAAAAGAAAAACCTCCGATTACTCAGAGGTTTAGAATGTTATAGTATAGCGGTATATTTTTTTATTCAGGGATCACGTAGTTACCTTTAGTTTGGTACCACATTTTAAGCTTCCCATCTACCATTTGATACCATTCAATATAGGTCCCGTCGGTACCCGTAAATTGAGCGTTAACCCATTGTCCTTCTTGATTTAAGGCTTTTGGATCTTCGGAACCTTTCGGATAAACCGAAAAAGCATAATTTGTTTTCCAACCCCATTCTTGTTCTTTTTCAAGAGATTCTTGATATTCTAATTCAATTTTATCGACAAACTCCTGCCCTGTAGTTGCAGTAAATCCATCTTCAAAAACAAACATACCTCCATCTTGAATCATCCCTTTCATTGTTTCGTAGTCACGAGCTCCCCAGGCTACGTCAAGATTTTTAAAAGCCTCTACAGTAGCTTGATCTCCTAGATAAACACTTTGACCTTCATAAGGTCCAAATCCATTAGTGGGTTCGGTCGCTTTTTCTTGTTGCGCACAAGCTATCACTAAAAGGAGTGGTAAAGCAAATAATAATTTCTTCATTTTTGTTAAATTTTGGTTCTCTCAAATGTATTAAATATACTTGTCAAATAAAATTTAATTCTATTATTCAGTGATTAAAAAAGAAAATTAGAGATTTCTGAATTAAAAAATAATCAAGAAGCATTGGTATAACTATCTTCTAACAAAACCACCAATTGACTCTCTGTATTCAATTTCAAACCCGTTTTCTTTTGTGAACTTTTTGAATTCATCGGATGCCTTCCCTATGGTGATAAAAGATTCTATTTCAAAGATTTTAAAAAATTGATCAAAATTTGGTCCATTTATAAAATCTATTCCGTGTTGGATAGCATCTTCGCTATTATTATATCTTTCAATTAAAGTTACTTTTTGCCCGTCTTCGGAAATGTAATACCCATAAACAGAAGATGGCTCACGTTCAACAATAAAATCAGAAAGAGCCTGCGTGAAAGCTTCAACGTCTACTCTTTTATTTTCTTTGGTGTCTAATTCTAAAATAAAAGTAAGCTCTGAAGAGTCAGAATTATTGATTACTTGGAGTTCTCTTGATTTTTCATCTGTTTTGCATGCAGTAAGCAGGATTGTAAAAAAAAGAAGGAATACTATTTTTTTCATTATTTAAATATTTTATAGTTTATTACTGATATAATAAAGATTAACAAACTTGATTGTTTGATTAATAACTGAATTGAAAGAAGAGAATATCCCTATGTTTTAATTGCACGTTTATACTACTTCTTTTTTAAAACAATCCAAAGTACTATATAAACAAAACCAAGCCGAAAGCTGTTATTAATCTCCAGATGATAGGATCAGTATATTCACCTATCCCTTGACAGACGCCACTTATATATCCTTTTTCAGACATCTATATAATTTTTTCATATCTCAAATATAGTTAAAGTTTTAAAACCTATAAACTATGTCTACTTTTTGAAAACGCAAAATGTTATAATTAGAAGTATCAACTATGTATCAGTTTTTTTAATTTATTATTATTACTTTAGATAATTATTAATTTTCAACTCTAAATGAATAATTATGAAAACACTTGAAATAGAAATAAAAGGTACTGCTTCGGAAGTTGTTGTTGGCAGTTTATCAAGAGAAGAGCTAAGTCGTATACATGAAGTCATGAGGGAAAATGACTTAGTAGATGATGATCAATACGATTATCATTCTTTTTATTTTGATTCTTATTTGGTAGAGGAGGCAGAAGTTTGTGCATGGCACGATACAGATAACTTTTTACATCAACATGGTTCGTATATTTATGGAACTATAGTAGTCCGAAATCACGAAACAGGTGAAGAGTTATACAATGGAGAATTAAGCGATTTATTTAAAGATGACGAATACGGTCCTGAAAAAAATGAATTCACTAAAGAAGATGTAATAGAAAATCAGGTGCTATTTTATGCTTTAACTACAGAGACTGGAACACCTTTTAGTGGAAGAATTGAAGTAGAAGACGATCATGTTTTTGACATTAAACTACTGACTTTTAGTAGAATTAGTGCAAAAGTAAATGATTGGGAGTTGTGCGAAATTATTGAATATATAATGTATGATGATGAAGATGTTGACAATGATTATTATAGTACTTCCGGGAAAGACTTTGTAATAGAAATTTTTGATGAATAAGGGTTTTCTAAACATCTTAAGTATTATATACCAGTGTGTATATGTCATTTAATTTGTTATTATAAATTTTCAATCAAAACACAATGAAAAAACTAACGTATTTATTTTTAGCTTTATTAATCGTTGCTTGTAGTGATGATGAGGGAAATCCTTGTGTTT